>JAABUQ010000218.1_pt1 | contig 129133 bp, 87 predicted proteins | sample 5560001 | NCBI WGS metagenome assembly JAABUQ01 (sample SAMN10711888, study PRJNA513371) | rock metagenome | isolation source: Antarctica rocks | place: Antarctica: Victoria Land, Finger Mt nord | collected 2015-12-18
AGAAAAGAGAAAAGAGAAAAGAGAAAAGAGAAAAGAGAAAAGAGAAAAGAGAAAAGAGAAAAGAGAAAAGAGAAAAGAGAAAAGAGAAAAGAGAAAAGAGAAAAGAGAAAAGAGAAAAGAGAAAAGAGAAAAGAGAAAAGACAAAAGACAAAAAAGAGAATAAAAATTGTTTCTAAGAATTTAATTTAAGATAATAAGTAATAAAAATTAGCATTAAAAAACTTAATTAAAACTAGATATATATATAAATATAAAAAGAAAAATTTAGTATTTTTATAATATAGAGGTTTTAAGATTGCTAGAAATTTTATTATCTTGCAAATATTTTAAAAGACTAGAAAATTATATTGCAAAGCAAGATTTTATTTAATTCTTTTATAAATATATATAGCAATTAGTTAGAAGAATTATTGCTAAATAGAAATTTTCGATAAATTGTAAATTTATTTTTATTTGCGTCTTAAAAGTATTAAATATTTATAAATTTTAAATTAAATTAAAGAAGTTTTCGACAATAATATAAGCTTCTAATATTTGTTTATTTAAAAAAAATTATCTTTTATTTATATAATCTAAATAAAAAGATATAATATATAATTAATAAATATAAATTTTGTCGTTATACAATTAAAGTTTTCTTCGATCTTTAAGTAGATTTTTTAATCGACCTTACAATCTTAATTTTTGTAATATTATAATATTGTTTATTTTGTTTTTACAAAGATTGTAAATCAATTCTATTAAATTGCTTAAATAAGTAATAATTAACTATATTATTTTGTATACTTTTTTATAGCTAAAGTAATAGAATTTTTATCTTATATCTAATTTGCAAAATCTCTAAAAAAAATTATCGATAAATTCTTGTTAGTACTTTTGTTTCTAATCTTTTCTAATCTTTTTATTACTTTAATATATTTTCTAAGATATATATAGATAAGTGTTAAATATTATTGTAGAATATTGTTGTAACAAATTTCTAAATATTTAAGAAAATTGTTAAGAATATAAGAGAAATAGAAGAAAGAGCAATTAAATTATTCTATTAATTTAAACAATTAATAAGAATAGAATAATTTATATAAAAGAAAACAAAAAACAATTTTAAAAAACAATTTTGCACAATTGTTTTACTTAATAGTACTAATTGCAAAGTAGTTAACAAACAATCGAATTTTCTTCTTAATAAATTGTATTATACAATAAAGTTGTTTAGAAAAAATTTAATTTAAATCGAATTCGAATAGTTTATACTTTATTGCTTTAATATATAGATATTAAGAACTATTAACAAGATATTAACTTAAAATAATAATAATAACAACAACACAAGCAATAGTTATAAATATGCTCTAATTGTTGTCGATCAATCAAGTTAATTAAGATATAATAAGATAAATATAATTAATATTATAATAAGAGAGAAGGAAAATCGATCAAATGCGATAATTATTAGGTTGCAAAGGATATTACCTGATTGAATATAGCGCTTTCGGGCTAGCGGTTCTAGGCCCCACTAGCCTTCGCAAAACCAATTGTATCACTGATTCAATTGAGGCTGCGCAACCTCCCTACTAGCAAGCTCTCAAGATGTTGCGATAGACGTCTTTGATGATGTTCAAAAAGAGGGCGAGACCAGCTTTGCCTTTAATTGAGAGCCTTTCATCGATGCTATATCCATCTACTGACATACCCTCTACTCCCCAACAGAAGCTCTGCCATAGACTGCTATACCTGGGTGTGTAATGCCTTCCGCCCACCCGACGGGAGTATCCTAAATGAGACCTTCCGTGCCTCCACCAAATAACCAAATTGATCCTCGCTGAAAAGAGCCAGGTAGGGACAACGCAAGCTGTGCCTATTTCAACTGGTAAAAGATGAATCATAAATCACAACTTCGGCAGCTATGCCACTCAGAACACCGTCCGAAGACTGTAGACAAGACAGCCCGCAACGATTGACCCTCCACGTCCTTGATTCGAACCTAACACGGCGAATTAGTCGCCACAACTCACAGCAAAGACTCGGAGCACTTACATTGTTGCCAAGCACTGTGTAAAATATCAGCGCACATACTTCCCGCTACTGGCTCCTGAGGATCATACGCTCCCCCATCTGGGAGGCAACTCGGGACCTCCTCAACCCTCACAGCGTATACATCATCCGTGGGGTCGTTCATCCCGTCACCGCGGAGGATAGGCCCTATGGTGTGCTGAGCGTTTATGGTAACCGTTGAAGTAGCTGAAGCGTAATTGAGACAGAACTCTGAAGCTACCATAATAAGCTGATCCTCGTGAGAGTCTTGGACGTGGGGGGTTGGGATTGGTTCACAGCTGGCTGGGGCGGGTGGAGTTGCTGGAGCTACGGTGGGAGTAGGCGGCATTGAGGAAGCAGCGGGTGTTGGCGGAGGAGCGGTTTCAGAGATAGGGAGAATCGGTGATGTAGGAACAATTGTTGACGAAGCCATTGCTGAGGAAGCAGCATCTGTCGAGGAGGAGGAAGCAGCATTTGCGGAGGAAGCAGCGATGACCGAGGAAGGCATTGCTGAGGAAGGCATTGCTGAGGACGGAACTGCTGTGGGAGGAACTGCTGAGGACGCAACTGCTGATGTTGCGGTTGTTGATGTCGAGAGAGAGACTGTTGAGGAAGAGACGATTGAGGAAGGATCACCTGATGCTGAGGAAGAAGTCTTCGATGCTGAGGAAGATACCATCGATGATGAGGAAGATACCATCGATGCTGAGGAAGATATCATCGATGCTGAGGAAGGGATGGTTGAGGAAGGGATCGTTGAGAAAGCGGCTGCTGAGGAAGCGATTGCTGAGGATGCAATCGCTGCGAAAGTGATTGTTGTCGAGGGACGTACATCTGTTATGGGAGGAATGGTTGTCAAGCTGGGCGTCTTGGATAAGGAAATTGGAGCTGTTGGGGCGAGTGCAGTTGTTGGTAGTGAGTTGCTATGAAACGAGAAAGTTGACGAAGAAGAATGCAATTGAGATTGTTTTTGAGGTAACAGAGTGCGACCAAGGAAATTGACAGCCCAACGCTGTAGCTGTGTCATTCTTCTCGCCATGGGACATAATGAAATCACTGATTCGATATACTGAAAACGTCTTTTTTCCGACGAAGTGTTTCGGCAATGCTGTCGCCTTAAGTAAAGAGGAGCAGGTTCTGGACGCTCTGAACCATAGGGGGTCTTATATTAATCGATTGCCGGCGCGGTGTAGTTTTCCAGAAGAAGAACAGCCATACCTAAAAACGAAACCTCACTACTCCTACATCGCATTCCATCTATGACCCATCAACCTATTCGCAGCATCACGTACATATGATCCCGTCGCCCCTTTCGGATCATTCAGATCTCCCGAATTGACAGACCCAGAATTATACCCCCTGAACGCCTCATAATAATTCCCGTACCTTGCCAGCAACTGCTTCAAACCATCGCCATCTCTCGTCCCCTGAGTCCCGTCCTTCACCATCTGCAGAATACTCCCCGCCTGATTCTTTGGGTCGAACGAGACCCCGTTATGCGACTGCATAAGGCCCGGATTGCTGATTCCGTTATTGGTCGAGCCAACACGGACATTACCCCCGGACTCCTGCACGATGATGCAGAGGATAGCGCGGACGTCAACACCAGACTCGGCAGATACGGTTTCGATCGCCTTCTTGATGTGGGCGATCTCGTCGTCGCTGTCGTGGAATTTTATGAGGCGGGTGTGGGCTTGCCAGAGGGAGGAATAGGATGCCCATTGGTTTTGGTGAGGGAAGTTGGAGGCCGGGCCGGAATATTGCACGTAGTCTCCGCCGCCGTTGGAGCCTCCTCTGAAACCGGAAATCTTGCCAGTGCCGGGCTGGTTTGTGGGTGCACCTGGCAGCTTTATGACAAGGCCGATCCTGGAGATTCTCGGGTACAACACCGGGATTCGCGGCTCGGAGAGCGTCGAGGCCTATCAAATGACTTGCCGCGATGGCGCTCAGGGTGTCACCTTGTCGGATGGTGTAGCTACTCATAGTGATGGCTTGTAACGAGATCCTGTTGAAGATTTTTATAGGAAATAGCTAGCTTGAAATAGATTTTACTTCTGTGACGCCGTGAGCGATAGTCTTTGATTCTGAGATAGGAGTCTTGAGTGGGATGCGACTGATTCCTTATATAGTACTGAGGCTATGTATAGGAGTCCTGCTAAGATTCTATGCCGATATAGTGGTCGGCTGTGGCTGAGTAGGGGTAAGCGCAGCTGACCAGTCACATAATCCAAAGTCATTCCGTCTTACGTCAGATTCTCAGTTCTTGACTCACCGCTTCCTTAATTTATACTTCGATCGGTGGCTGGATGGATCCCATGGTCATGTGCAATGAACGATATAATAGCCTGGTGGAGGATTGTGGCGGAAAAGTGATGTCCACTATTGGATCTTACTGCGCGCTCCTGCTGTCTTATGTATGAATCTGAGGAGAGGGCTCAGCCCGTGTACCGTAAAAGCGTGGTCGCCTGACCCATGCCAATCAGGAGAGCAGGTTTCCACTCATGATCTGTTTTCCATGCGATCCAGCCGCCGTACGTCAAGATCCAAGCCCACAAGGAACCAATATGATAATATGCTAGGCTTCCAGTCTTCAGAGTTACCAACCCTTAGTGTAGTAATGGTAGGTAGCAGCAAAGAAACCAATCGAAAACAGTATTATTTACTTCAAGACACCCAAACATCTTCGTTGTAGTATAGAGCACACTACTCGGAGATTCCAGATCTATTGCGCATTTCAATCCTCCTAAAAGCACCTTATGCGTTCAACCGTGAGTATTGACGAAGCTCCACTTCTGCTCTCCCAGTCCGAGAGCCTAGAAGCCTGCCTTCCCGTCCCTAGCTTCCATTAATAGGCTGATCCCACATGAGCTTCTGCACCACATCGGTGAAGCTGCCGTCCTGACGCATGAGTTGAGTTTCCGGACTTACGAAGTCGTCGGCTAGCTGCCGCATGCAGCCGAAAAAGCCATACTCGAAGATCCAGTCGGTGCCGTCCATCCAATTCGCAAGCTGTGCAGTAAAGCCAAGAACACTCAGCTGATCGCGAGCGGTAGAGGCGATCTCCGAGACGATGATAGGCTGATTGGGGAACTTTGCATGCATATCCTCAAGGAACTGAATGGCTTTGTTTCCATCCGTGCCGTAGTAATGTAATCCTAAGTAGTCGGGGGGGTTACCGGAGATGCGGTTCATGAAATGGGAAATCCATGCCTGCCCAGCGTCATTGTTCGAGCATGAAGGACTGACGAGTTGCTTTCCTTTTTGCTGGCGAAGGGGTAGCATTTGATTGACCCAAATGTCCGCTGCGTGTTCGGCAGTGATACCTGCGCGCTCTGGCTCGTTAAAGTAATGAATAATTGGGTTGTCGATGTTTTGGATGAAACTCCAGTCGTTCCCGGAGAGCTGGGCTTCCAGGCGTATTATAGGGCGAAATGGAGCACGTTCTTTGAGCTCAGGTGACAACCAGGCGTTCCAGTTACTTACGGAGGATATCGGATTATTGAAGTTGCAATTATCCATAGCCCAAGGAACACCGGAGTGCCCAGGGCCGTCTGTGTTGGTTCAGTCCCACAGAAGACAGCGCTTTTTGACCATCATGGTGTTCAATGCTTTGAGAGCGTGTATATAATATTTGACAATTGTATTGGAATTAGGGGGATAGAATGTCAAGGAGCTGTAAATCAAAAAATACCTCATGAGAGGGGAGGAGAAGTTAAATGCCAAAAAGGACACAAAGGAACATGAATGTCAACCGAACTTACAGGCACCAGTCTTGTACAGTAGGATTCTGAGAACGCCTGACAAGACACAGCCCGGAGAACTCAATTAGCGTCACCGTCTTATTGCGGCTGGACCATGTGCGAATTATGCGCCCCAGGATCAGCATATCACACGTCAAGATATCAAAGCACTCGCAAAGTCAAAAATAGTGCCGAGAAAGATAAGCGGTTGATATACATGGCGACACTCTACAACAGCCTCGCTTGATTGAGCAGTCAAGTCAAGCTTCAAATGCTCTCTGCATGCTTGCACTCTGTCTTGAAATGCAGCTTCGTGCTTAGAGAGGACACATCCTAGTAGTAAGTTCCGCTATTAGCTCGTTTCTAGCCGCGCGCATCTGGGCAGGCTATGTTTACCCGAGCCTCGGCAATCACCTTATTCGTAAATTATTGTCAGCCCCACAGGACCGACTAAGAAACTCACCGCCGTCGTTCTCTTCTATTTGATGCTTAAAGCGTACTCAATCAGCATTGTTCAGCTGTAGATATTTCAGCTCGGACTTGGTCACCTGGGCACGCTGATGGATTCCACAGAGGATGCGGCTGAGACGCAGGAAGTAGATTGGGGCTTGGGAGGATTTAGCAGACCACGGACGACGTGCTGAGCATCCCTCTCCTCAACACTGCCGAATTAGATGCCTCTTCTGAACAGAATGAGCAATTGAATCGGCAATCGTCAGCCCGGACTCTTCGACTCAGTGTCAGCTCTTGCGCCCATCGGTCGTTGATCACTCTGCTTGGTCTCGTGCTGTTCCCAATGAAATGGCCTATCTTACGCTCGTACGCTTTTCCTTCGCGCTGTGTAAGATCCTGCTTTATTCTGTCATCTGCTGGATGCAATCACAGATCCTGGATAGGCAACACAGCTTCTCTATTTTGGGTTGATGACGCCCGCTGGATGGCGTTCAACTTGGCTCTGGAGGCATCTATCTATTTTCTCTTTCCATGAATTATAGAAACCGCCAAATGGCTGTTCTCTTTTCATATCACTGACGAAAAGCGGTTTCATTCGAAGACTTCTTATATATAACACTCAAGCACTTCAAGTTCGCTGCCCTCATTATACTCTCAAAGACTCAACAGCAGACCCCGAAAGAGTAGAAACCGGATTATAAGCAATTTCTGAGGCATTCCCAGACTTTGAATAACCCAGTATGCATAACATCAACATTACCAACTTGTCGGACCATGATCAAGAGTTTGAGGCTCATGGGTGGAACAACAACAGCAACATCACGGTTCAAGCGCACACTACGGCAGTGATTCAAGCTGAGGACGGCTCCTCTGGAGCTATTATCGCCTTGCATGATGGGCATGAAGGTGAACAGGCAGAGATCACGAAGAATGGCTTCGGAGGTGACAATCTACCCACATCTCTTCCCATGGTACCAGCGCTAACGACTTGCCCTTACCAAGGCAACTACTTTTTCGACTTGAGCAATATCGTGGGTGCTGGCGGCAACATGACGGTCCAGCAAGTCGACAAACCCGCCACTCGCAAAGGCGATCCTCGGTTCATGCAAAATCTAAACGATGCCTGGCACAGAGCCGACGATAACACTAGAGCGTCTCTGGGCCAGTGTGTACATCTCAATGATGCCGGAAATGTCGCGAGAATCGATGCTATCAAAGACCACCCAGAGCTCGAAAATTTCATCCGCTCCTTCGCAGATGGCAAGACCTATATCGGCGTTGGCGCTTGGGGAGGCAGCCCAGGCAATGCAAACGACAACAACCAATGATCCGCCGGACAAGGCAACACGGATATACAGGTCACCTACAACGATGGTGACGCCTCACCCCCCCAGGTAGCTCCCTCCTTAAAGCTTCCACCCATTTGTACTCACAAACCGTCAGTAACACTTCGGCAGGCAGCAGCCCCTCACCGCCATTTCACAGCCGTACATCGCAAAGAGGAGGTCCACGGACCCGGCATCGTCCTTACCAATGCCTCATCCCAAGAGCAGACCTACAATTTCTACGACAACTTCTGGAACGGCAACGGCACAGCAGGCGCAAACTTCGATCACCCAACCAACCCAACAACCGTGGGTCCCGGCGCAACCACCTTCGTGGGTCTTCCAACAAGCTTCAAAGGGCGTGTGCAACGCGGAACCCAACTGCCAGCCACCTGGGTCGAGTTCCAAATCAGCGCCAGCAACGACAATGCCGCCCATGGCGACATCAGCCTGCAACAAGGCTGCGATGGTGCGGCGACAGTCAGTGCCACGGACGGAAGTGGTAGAAGCGGTGGTTTCAGCCAAGATATTTTATCCAACGCTCCTGCTGCTGCGATTCAAAATAAGCCGGACGGCACCAAGGCTCTGGCTACGACGATGGGAAACTGGATGAGCGGACCAAATCAAGCGGCGATTGACTATGAGACTCAGGTGGTGGGGCAGCAGCATGCTTATATTACAGGTGGGACTGGGACTGATGATGTGGCGTCTAGTAATAATTGTTTTGCTGTTAGTTTTATTGATTTGTTCGTTCGGTGCTAAGCAATTATTCCTCTAGTATAACAACACAGAAGAATGGGATCAGTCGGCGTCAACCCCCCCAAAGTATTCACCACGTTTGGCCAAGTCAGTGGCAACGTCCTGGGTCTCTAAGGTGGTGGCCTCGTAGCAAGTGCAGTCAGCAACTCAGGTTTTGACATTGGTGATCGAGTAAGCGATCTATTTCTTAGCTCTTATCGAAATATCCCTCGTTGCAATGCTAAGCTGGCATGCCACATCCCGAAGGCATGGATTATTGAACAGCTGCGGCTGACAGCGCCAGATCTTCTAAACTTCTCGCTTCGTCGAAGAAGTACAGTCTAAAGATCAATAATCTTCTGGCAGATATCAGAGCTGCTGGCGCTATTGGCGACCCACCAAATTCTGTGCTTGCAAGCGTTCTGGACGAGTGCCAAAAGACCGTGGCCCCCTGAAAGCTCTTATACAGGTAGGAATCGTTTGGAGGGTATACAACCTAACATAGCTTTTTCGTTCCAGTTGTGATCCAACCGCCGGAGCAGATTACAACCTCAACCCCAAACCCCAAACCCGACAGCTCTCTCAATCCCCACTTCCCCCTTCCCCCCTCTATGAAAATCTTCGTCTTCTCCTCTCGCCGCAATCTCTTCCTTCTTCGACCAATTCAACTACGCAATAGCAAAACCCTACCAACTCAACGGACTCGCCCACTACCTACCGCACGCGTATTTCCGAAGAAGTCGTCCTCCTCGCCTTCACCACGGTCGTCGACGTAGAGCTCGTGGCTGAGCATCACGGGACCTGCATGCCAGCTTTCTATGCATAGTTCGACGCCGATCTACGTTGCAGGATCTACTCCTGCTGCTGGATGAATATTGCGATAACAGGTTGCCGATGCTGCACCCAGATAGAGTTAAGGTCATCACGGGCCTTCAGACTCGGGCGTCGCTGCGCGCCAAAGCCATCGGAAAGTTGTATTGGCTGCAGCGGCCGCTGTTTCACTATCTCACGCATTCGCAAGTGGCGCTCGTCAGCGGCGACAGAGGTAAGACCAATCTATCGAAGATGGAAGCATTGGAAACGCTTCTACGGCAAGTGACGTGCCTTGAGCAAGCAAGTGCGCTGGTCCTGGACGCGCAAGTGAAGGAGCTAGCCAAGATTCTGGTCATGGAAGAGATGAATGTGAATAAGTGTGAGCCGGTGCATGCGCATGGCGTAGACTGGCGACTGGCGATGGAATTGAGACACAGTGGTGCCGAGACGATTTGAAGGTAGGATTTTCCCCTATCCAAAGGCGGTCTGGATGTCGGTGGGTTGGTGAGGAACTTGGGAGGATGGCGAAGAGGAGTGGGCTTTTTGGTGCAGTCTAAAGGGTGGGGATTAGAGAGTTGTTGGTAGGATGTAGGTTTCAAGGTCTCGGTCTTCTAGCATTGAGAACATCATTTGAAAGGGAAAGGAAGTGGCAATGGGAAGAGGACGCCGTGAAGATAATAGAGGCAGAAAGAATTGCGAAGTCTGTGCCGGCGAGTCAAGAAACAGATAATCCGTGACTGTTTGGGAGACTCAACGACTCAGTAAGTACACTACGAATGACTTGAGCCTCGACGAAACTGACGGTGTACTATCTGGAAGAGTCGAAGCGCTTATATGTCAATTGTGGTCACTCGTAAGAATTGAATTACAAAGTCTGAGTAGCTACTTTCATGAGAATCGCAGAGCCATACTGCGTAAGAGACAGTGGGCGAACATCAATCCAACCCTTGCCAATAAGGGCACAATCATCTTCTCAACAAACGCTTTCCGACTTAAACGTGCGAAGAGCCAGAGCACGGGACCTTCTTCGTCCGGCAGCATCCCCATCTGTGAGCCCTTCAAGTGGTCAGAGTACGGTTCTGGAACCCATTACAATCCTACTGAGCAAGAAATATCAGTGACAGTTCGCCACCGTGAGAGGCACTAGAGCACACCGTGGGTCTGAAGTTTGAAGGTCTGCCCCCCATTGTATGGATGAACGCAGCAAGTATAGCAACCTCCGCCTATATCGCCAAAAAACTGTGAAAAGATCGTCAGCCAGTGCAAATTCATTGTGCAAGCTCAACGCTTGTGACCGGGCACGGCTTAGAGGCGAGGGCAGTCTGGTAGCTTACCCCTGACCCAGAACAGTTTATATCGTCTAGATTCCAGCAGCCTAGCAAGCATGCGTCTCTGGGTCCCGGCTTCTCGGGCACAGGGGAGGAAGAGGTTTCGACGGTCTGGCCTCCATTGTGTTTAGGACTGTGATGAGCAACGCTCGTCCTGTTCGATTTCGTGCAGCAATTATATTACCCGTTGCCCAAATCTGCAACGTACTGCGAAGATAGTTAGCAAGTGCTCTTTGAGATAGACCGAGGTGGCGATCGTGCAAGATTTCGATGTGCATCAAATTTGGCAACTTACCATCCCCTCGGGGCATTTGGCCGGTTCTGTGGGAAATTCGAGGTCTATACACGTGTCGTAGGGACCACGCTTCTCGGCCAGAGAGGCGACAGGCTTCTCGGTCAAAGAGGAGAAAGACGTTTGGTGAATATGGATGTCCACCACGGGAGCCGCGGCGGCCATGGCCGTGAGGACTGAGAGGGTGAAGAGCTGGAAATTCATGTTTGGCTTGGATGATAAGTCTTCGATTTCGATAGGACTAGGGGAGTAGTTGTAAAAGAAGAACGAGATGGGACAACTCGTCCTTGCTTCATAGGTACTTGGAAGCGGGGGCTGCGGGACCATGATAACACCGAGGGATTGACAGTGGTCAACTATCCCACTCCGCGAACATCTCCGATCTTAGAAGAAACTCAAAGATATATGGCATATGTGGAGGGTTGGATTTACGCGGACCGCATTAGTTCCGCATCGGAGAAGCTCGCTGCTGCGCATTGTAGGTTTTTGCGGGCAGCTTTAGCTATGGCGTGGGCAGCGCATGGACTGATGGAATTAGCACCTGTGGCCTGACGAACCTCGTACGATCCGGTTCGGCTGTTGTTGTTTTGTGGATCATTTTTATTTGCGGCGAAGAAAAAGTGTGGGGCCGCCGAATGGATAACGGAGAACAACAGACATAATCACGAACTGAATTGCCCAATAGAAACGGCCAATGTGGCCTTCAGCGGCTCGATGTGGGGAGCGATATTGCGTGCCGCTGGAAGAGCTTCCAGAGCTGCATGGAGGCGCAGCCATCCTATCAAAGCTTCAGGCTAGATCCAACAAAAATCGGAAAATTGAAGATTGAAGCAGGACAGTCCACAGCTCTCGCCGACCACCCATGGGGTCTGATCCACAATATAACAATACACAGACTTCAAATCAACTCAGCTCACGTATCTGAAAGAAGACGGGATAATGATTGTATCTTTCGCCAGTCAAAGCAATGCAAAAACATACACACAGACGTCGGCAACTCCAAATCTAGAGATGGACTCATATTTCCTAGAGTAGTTGTAAGCCACAAAGGTTGGTGACAATGATACAAGTATTGCGGACGACTAAGGAAATTTCTTGGCTTTGTTAGATGGGGAAACAGACCGGACTACTTCGCATACTTAGGCGCATGAAGTCAGTACAAATCGTTGCAGAGTGTGAGAGTATTGATGACATGGAACGGTGTGGCGTGTCGTGCATTTATATTGACCTGTGCATCCAGCGTTTGAGTTGATAGCTTTTATGCCCCAATTACGTCGGCGTCACTGACGTTCCGCAGGAAAGGAAATGTGCGAAAGGCTGGGTAAATAGGGTCTTAGGCCAAGGGCGATGGGCTTATAGCGATGCCCTGCTCAAAGAAGTTCGCTTAAACACATTTTGGTGTTCGGATCGAAGAGCCACCAGCGGATTCTTTCGGTGATGGCTTGCAGAAATCACTCCCGCAAAGACAGATATACTTTTGCACCCATTCTAAAGCGAAGCATTAGTCTGGAAGCCCGGTTTTGGGAGTTGATACATTGGATAAGGATGGTTCGAGATTGGACGTGAAATCGAGAGCACCGGGCTTTCTCCCTCGAATTTCAGACTCCTACCAGATGTAGGGGAACACGTACCCGATCAGTAATCGAATATAGATGATTCTGTTCTTACCTGCCTCAAGGGGTTCATTCAGGGGATAGAGGGCCCCCTTCTCACCGTTAACAGAACCGGCACCGTGGATGTTGAAGAGCACGGGTGCTAGCTTGCCCTTGCTGCCCCTTGTTGGAACATCTCTATGGTGACGATGACATCAAAAAACCAGCATCCTCGTTCTATGCCCGGCTGAAGGCACCAGGCAAGATAATGGCTTAAAGATTGCCTCAAGCCGGTTTAGCCTGCTTGAACCACATAGGTGATACGTAGCTTGTGGACTATATACACCCACCAATGAGCCGTCTTTGTCGCTTTTGCGGTCGGTTGGCGGGGCGGGAGGAGCGCGCCTTCGCAGAAGCCCACCGATGCAGCCACGTAACGGATGTTGGAGAAGTTGTAATATCGCCCTGGGCTCATTACTACCGTGGACCGGTTCCTCGAATGTCCAAGGTCCTTTATTGGGATCAATCTATAGTTGTCGGCGAGAGGCATCCGCTGCGCCCGACAAGCATAAGCAGTATGGGAGGAGGAGAGTAGGCGAGAAGCAGTGTAGAGATCTAAGGCTAGACATGTGGGTCTCGAATTCCACGGGCTGCAATCGAGATAAGGACAAAGCTACCAATGGCTCGTATGGAGTGGGAATACGCCGGGCGGCCGTGGACGTGGGGATGGAATTTCCCCTGGTACGGGAAGTAACCCTTTCCCAGCCTTAGCCAAGATGCAAAACGCCAGTAGTAACTTTGAGCTCATCGTTTGTCTATGAATTGAATATACGCACATCCAATCCCGCACGACTGTAGGTCCGTGGTCCTTCAATGTGTAGCGATGACAACCTCGACAGCCTATGGGTGGACTTCTTCGCTCTAACATCGATCCGTGTAAAGAGTCTTCCTACTAAATAATAATGTGGGATAACAATGAGGGGCACTGCGGGGTCATTGCATGTACTTTGATTTTAGGTACATCGGCCCCCGATTTATGGCGAGATCATGCACCTGTCAACCGCAGTACGTCCGGACCGTAAAACATGAATTGATACCTGACTGGTGGAGGTCGCAAAGGAACGTAGAGGCAGGTGTGGAAGACCTGCGGGTAGAAAAACCACAATCTTCTTCGTCCGGTTCTTCGTCAGTGACACGCCGATTTCCCGGTAAAGAGCCCGGTATTGAGCCCACGTTCGCCAGGACTCTGGAGAGACCCCCGCCACACCAACGCAGCATCTGTGAGGAAACCGGCAATGGACACAACATGCGTTTCTGCTGCATCCAGGCCTATGATTTCTTATTGGTCTTCGAGACCGATCATTGCATCTCCGCCTATTCTCCTACTCTTTTGTTTGCTGTCTTCCGAGATGTTCTGGGAGCCAACGTTGAAGTCTTTGATGGACGGAGCAATTGAATATTGAAAAAGGCGCGATCATCCTAACTGTGGGTTGCTGTCCGCCAGCAAGTTTGCAAGCCATATATAATTCCACATTCTCGGTAGTGTAGGGAGCAGCTCATTCAGCGAAACGCCAAGCTGCTCAATGCCATGATGTCTTAATGCAGCGCAGTCGACTGCATCCAGAGATCCCAAGATCATCCACTTCGGTTTATCACCACCTCAGGATACTTTGTTGTTCTGCCAATCTCTAGAAGACTTTCATTGCTTCCCTTCAAGACGAATCTGGCAAAAGCACTCACGTACTCTACCATGATCTCCAATCCTCTCATACCTTCGATCGTTCCGAGCAGCTTCTCTCCTTCTCTGCCCAGCTTTGCTCTCAAACCATAAGCCTCGGCGATGAGTGGATAGTCGGAAAATGTTTGATGAGCAGCGCCTTCGAGACATAGTTCCAACTTCCAACCTCTAAGACGCTGCCATTCTTCATCCCAATGCCATTCCGATCTGTTTACCGACTCTTCTGACGCAAATTGAAGAAAAGGTCCGGAGAGTGTGGTGTTTGCCTTCTCCACCGAACCGAACAATCTTCCATCAAAGTTGATCCCTCCTTTGATGCGCGAGTCGTTCAGCATAGCTTCTGCGACAGAAGCACCGCCAAGTGAGTGACCGAAAGCGACAACGCTGGTGACGTTCATTGGTTTGGGCTGAAGCAAGGGGCGACGATCGAGTTGATCGATCAGGAATGAGATGTCTTGCGCCCGTACGCTCACCAGCAGTTCTACGTCTTCTTTCGAAAGTGTTTTATTTGAACCAGTAGTGGTATCACCGTCCGGAAATTCAACGATCAATGCATCATAAGGATGATCGATAGCTGCCACTATGGCGCCTTGACGAGCAAGATCGTCCAATATGGTAGTGTAGAGGAACCGCGATTCACCGCCACTAGGTGAGAAGACTATAAGCGGGTAGGAGGTCGCCGCGTCTGGTCTTGTGTTCGCCAGACTACACTGACTGAACAGTCTGTCGAAATTCGGGTCGGGGAAGCCATAAGGGATCAGAAGCTGCGCGTAAAGGTTGGATGTTTGTGGAGGCATATATGGTAACGTGTGCGCTACGTGATCGCCAGTAAGCGGTTTATCAAGGCAGGATAAGCGTAAGCCATTCTCCGAGGGGAAATAAAGTGACGCCATAATTTTTCGAAAGCTCGTGCCATTGGAAAAAGGGTCCAAACGACTGGTGTCCGTCAATTCGATATACATGGCGCCGATATTAATCTCTGGATGAAGACTTGGAAGGACGAGCTCTCTTGGAAGTACGGAGTCTCCGGACAGAGCGATGGCAAATGCGCCAAGAAGTAGTACGAGAAGCATTTCATGACGGTTCATCGCTCCGTGCAACCCAGTTATTAGCTGACTAGCCTTAGAAGTGATCGCTTCTTAGCAAACCACTACTCCGTCAGAGAGGTGCCTTATCGGAGGCCGATCAATCTGTGATCTGTGTGCGTTGGACTGGCAAGTGTCTGCTCGTCACAGAGCTGTAGAGAGTAGAAGTAGAAGGGGGTGGTCATTCTTCAATTCTCCTGGAGCCTGGCGCTGGGCTTGGCATGCTTGAAGCATGGCTATTTCCTCCAACTGTACGCGTAATCAGAGTGCGTACCCTCAGAGTGCGTTGGATTGGCGAGGGTCTGCTGGTCGCTCAGGGTGTATGAAGCAGAAGTAGAAGGAGGGGATATTTCTCGCCAAGACTGCCAAGAAACTTCAACTATCCTGGAGCCTGGCACGTCGTTTGGGAAATTGTATCCGCACCATAGAGGGTAGGCAGTATATGCAACTAAAGTTAGGGCTGCGAAAGCGTAGATTTCTGAGAGTCTCGATTAGGCCTAACAGCATCTCCACTTAGCCTAGTTGGGCAGCTGTGCCTGCCAAGACTGTGGCTGCCCGCGGAACCATGCCAAAAATAGCCCGAAACGCCGATTATGCCAGTCTGACGGAATCTTGATTTCGCGATTGACGGGACCGTCACGTGAAGACTGCAATGAATTCCATAAGGCAGCGATAGAAGTATGATTCACTGGTGGGATCAGGTACCGCGAAAAGTGATGGCTTTCGGCTCTTGGACATATCGAAGAAAATCAAGACCGAGAAGCCCATCTCCCGTCCGTCAGCGCGCCAAGAATCGCGCGCGTATCTCTCTAGGACCCTAAAGTAGTCAGTGGCGGCGCAGGATCCCAGCCTTTGCGGCTGATAATCGCTTCATTCCTCTCGTCTTCCCTGTCAACACAGTGTCTAAGAAACTCCTACGCGTCCGTGCCAAAAAACAAGGCGACTTAGAATTGGATGGCCTTCCACAGGTAATGCTCTTGATACGGAGATTAGTCTCATCTCCTCTTTTCTCACAATGACCCTCACGCCACGTTGGCAACCACGTCAGCTGCTACGGCTCGTTTGTCTTCTCACCTTGAGCTGTCTCCGCATCACAATACTGCAAACCGCTTCACGAAAGATGCATATCCTCCCGCACCCGCTTATCAAGGATCGCACATTGCCAACAGTACGGACGCGCGTTATGGCTTCATGCCATTTCAGCAAGCTGAAGGGTTCTGCGAGACACGTCGGTGGGATATCTGTGCAACACGGGATCAGCCACGCGAAGTATATGATCTGTTTCTCATCAACACCGAGCTAGATTGGCTCGAGATACGGCAGGATGAGCTGTGGGATGAAGTCGATTACTTTGTCATCGTCGAGGCAGCGACGACATTCCAGGAAGGTACTAAACCCTTGTGTCTTCTTGATAATTGGTCGCAATTCCAGCCTATTCACTCGAAGATGATCCATCACGTTGCCAATATGACTGGGGCGAATCTTCCTCCTGGCGACTCCTGGGAGCATGAGCGGTACATCCGGAACGCCCTATTCGATCAAGCACTAGTCTCTCTTTCCGGCAATCAAGCACCTACAAAGGGCGATGTGTTGCTTGTATCGGACGTTGATGAAGTTCCACGAATCTCTACCCTCCAAGTCCTCCGCAACTGCGCCTATCCGCCCCCGGTCACGCTCAGAAGCCAATTCTACTATTACAGCTTCCAGTGGCAACATCGCGGTGAGCAGTGGGCGCATCCCCAAGCCACTTACTGTAATGGTGTCACTAGCACTATCAGACCCGAGGACCTCCGAAATGGAATACCCGACCGCGAAATATTGAACGCGGGCTGGCATTGTAGCTCTTGTATGCCATCGTTGAATAACATTGTAACCAAGATCACCTCCTTTTCGCACAAGGGTTACAATCAGCCGTACTTCACCCATAGAGGGCGATTATTGAATGCTGTCAGCTATGGCCTGGATATGTTCGAGCGACCAAAGGAGACATATGATCGCATCGACGATAATCCGGATGTGCCAACTTATCTGAAACAGAAGGAAGCCCGGGAGAAGTTCGCATACACGCTCAATCGAGACCCGATGAGTGCCAATATCCAGGACGCCGACCGATGAGGTCCAGCATGACGAGCTCTACGTGTGCTCGACGGCGGAATGTGTCACAGAAAGCAGGCAAGATGAATTCACCCTCGTCCGGGAATTCAAAAACACAAGCGTTCTAGATGAGCGCTGACACCATTTGCAAGCCTTCAGGTGCTGAAGGTGCTGAGATTGCAATGGAAGACGAAGTAAGTCAAAGGCTATTTGCACCAGCATGTTTCTCAAAGCTGCTTGTTCCCTGAACGCGCTGCTAAAAGTAAAGCTAGGGACAAGCTGGGTGTTTCGATACTTCATAGGGTACTGACATCACTGGAGGTGGGCTTTACAGCACACTGCATTCCAGCAAGCCCCTCCAATCAAAGTCGTTTGATATTGCCGCGTCTCGAGACGCTCCCACCGCGACAGATTCGCCTCATCCGTACAGATGAGGCTTATCTGGTGGCGACGCGACATCCGACCCTTCCAGTATCTTCCCCGCAGCCGGATTGCTCCAAAAAATGTTCCACTCCTGACAAGTCAGAGTTTCTCCGGCTTTCCATCATGATCTTCAGTCTCTTATTATCCGTGGTTGTTATCGCGCGCGCCGTCGCTACTTCTCCATTACTAGCATTTCCCTCGCACGATGACTTCCTCCCCAATCTATCGTCCAGGTAAATTTGCTGTGAGATAGTGTCCGTACCCCTGCCTGGAGCTCAAAAACGGACAGTTCCCTTCTCAACGTTACGCGGTCCAACGTTCCCGCTTCCTACACAACCCAAGTCCACCACCCTGGCCACCCCTCCGGCGTCCTCACATTCCGCTTCGACTCCTCGCCCATGGCTGCCGACAACGTCTACATCGCCCTAATCGACTCCTTCTACCTCGCCGCCCAGCAACTAAGCGACCAATCAGGAAACGAATCCCAACTCGTTAAAGACGAGAGTTTCAAGACCGAGAGCGACTACTACCACTTCGACATCGGCTCCGATCTCTACGCCGAACCACGAACCTTCACGCTCTGGCACCTGAAAATTGTCCTCTGGAGTATCGCTACCCTGCAGCACCGCTACAACATGCGGGATTGCCACTTCATCTACCGCTCCGCCAGCGGTCCGCTTGTCCAAGGCCAACTCCAGAACCCGGCCCACGCCCCGCCACCCCGCGATGTTGTCGCGGATCCCCATACCGACGTAATCTTCGGAGGGTCTGTTCGATATTCCCATTATGGGAATGTCATTTCCTTCGAAGCTGTGGCCGTGGCTGTACTCTATATCATGCTTGAGGTGTGGGCACGAATGACGCAAGGGGAAAAATCTGCCTCAGATCTGCATGTACCCAATGATCTTTATGCCTATCGAAAGCCGTTTCTGCATTTCGAGCTACGGGCAGCGGCGGCATATACGTTCCGGCTCAATTATCTTTTGAACGCCGCTTGTGCAGTGGCTAGGTTTGGTCGGGATTTTGGGATGCGCGCGCTTCTATTTGTTATGGTTTCAGAAGAGGAGAAGACCTTTTATGGGCATGTGGAAGGGAACGAAGATGACTTCGGAGGTGGTTCTACTGGCACTTTGTGACCTAGGTGGTCTCCACATTTAAGACACGTGTTTTGCAGAAGTGTTTCTTTTGGTCAACCGTGTAAAATACGGAATGTGAAAGTGGTTCGAGGAAACGTACAGCATCTGACGTGTAGTATAGCTCCCATGCTTGATTTATCTTTGCAATCTTATACTGCTCTAAAGACAAGAGGATGCCCAACGCCACAAGTCTTTTCAACTCTAACTTAGGCATCTTCTCTCGCTCACACTGTGCCAAATCTCTTGCCATTATCAGCTTCGTAGCTGTTCGACACACGATTTTCGCCCACTCAATCCAAGACTAATCTATCGCGTTAACAATTGCACATTGCCAGCTACCGATCGAAGGACAATACTAGCATCATCGCCGAGTAGAGCTATCGAACAAAGGCAGCGGTCCTCGACCATTCGCGAAGTTCTTATCATCTCTCGATGCAGCCCCATGGACAGCGATCGGACATGGAAATCTCCTTGTAGCCAAGAATCTTCCAAGTCGCCCCGAATAATTTCTCCCCGTAAGATGATTCTGTGTTCTCGGGCAGTTTAGCGACATTGCCCGGGTTATTCATTCTTATGCGTATAATCTAGACTATTCTCTCGATTACTCGAGGCTATTTCAACCCCTAAGAAAATTTCTTACAGTCTTAGCAACAAGGCCACAATCTCGAGCGATTGCATTGGGAAAAAAACTTTCGAACACGCTTAAATCCAATTTTTGAAAATCACTTATTAACGCAACGTGCAATTGTGTCAATTAACGCGTTATTTGAATTGCCTAATTGTTGCGCATCAACTAGTGCTCAATAGTTATAATAGAAAGAGATAATTAATCTTCAATAAATTAATATCTTCTTAAAGACATTTACGAACACAATATTATCTTGCATATTAATATTAAAGATTTACTTATTTGTATTTAAAAGAAAGAAATTATATCTATATTTATTGTAAAACAATTGCTTAACAAGATAGCTTGCTATTTAAAGCTATTAAGAAATTAATTTACGCAAACAAATATAATAAATATTATTAACAAATTAATTGTTAAGATTAATTGCAATTATAAAAAAATAGAAAAAGATATTACAATTATACGCAAGACTATAACAATTTTCTCTTTATCTATTTTCTCGCTCTTCTTTATATACTTTAAAAACAACTTTTAAAGCTAGTTATCTATAGTTTTCTTCAAGAACATCTTAAGAACATCTTAAGAACGTCTACAATTATTAAATCGAAATTAATTATTAACAAAAACGCAATAATTGTTGTATGTCTTAACAATAACAAGCAAAAACAAATATTGTAAAAGATATTCTTCTAAAATATAATTAAGAATATTAACGCGTATATTATATAACTTAAGATAGCAATTAAAGATATTAGAGTAATAAAGAAGCTTTCTAGTAAAGATATTGCAATTTACACAATTAATAAAAAGAAAACTATTAAGCTAAAAATCAACAATATTTAGATTGCTATACTAGAAAGAAAAGCAAAAGTAATTATTCTAATATACGTAATAATAATTAACAAAGTAAAGATTAAAAAATAGAATCTTAAAAGCGCAAAATTGCGCGCAACAATTATCTAGAAGATATAAAATTAAAATATAAACGTAAACAAGCTTAAAGATATAAAGATAATATAAATTAATTAAAAATAGCAATAATTTATTTAAAATTAAAAATACATATTTATAATTGTAAAGATCTTAATATCGAAAATAACTAATATTATTTTTTAATATTAGCTTAATAATAAATAAGCAAATTAGACTAATATTAATATATAACAAAATATATAGAACTATACAATACTTTAAATGTTATTACTATAAGTATATTATAATTTAATATATAAAAGAGAAGAAATACAATTATTGTTTTAAATCTTACGCTATTAACTTTAAGATTTGCTTAATAGATTTTAAATCTAGATAATACTTATATAAAGAAAATTATAAGTTATAGTAAAAGAATTGTCTAAAAAAACCAAAAAAAATATAACAAATAATTATTAAAAAGAAGAATATATTGTATCGATTTCTAATTAAAAAGACAATAACAATTAAGAATAAGCTTTACTTTAATAAGAAAGAGAAATTCGATTATCTAGAATTATAATTAATAACTCTAGACAAATCGAAAACTATAAACAAAAAATATACAAAAAAATAAAGCAACAAAAAATTAAGAAAAGAAGTTATCTTTAAAAGAATAATAATATTAAATCTATCGTAGATATTAGCAAGTCAAAAACAAAATTATTAATCTATATTATTTGCGAAATTAGATAAAGAAAGAGAAAAAATTCTATATAAAGAATTAAATCAAGAAAGCTTTTATCTAGAAATCAATAAAATATTTTTAATATTAAGAAATATTAATACAATAACTTGCTTTAGCTAACAATTATATTAGAAAATTGTACTTTATTAATATTACAATACAATGTTAACAAATTTAAATTAAAGATTATAATATTACTATTTAAGAGTAAAAATATTACAAATTTTGATATATTAATTATTCAAAAATTATAAAGAAATTTCTATTAATTTATTACAAACAACAAGTTAAATTAATATTTCAAGCTATATTATATAAATAATAAGAATAGTAAAGTATATTTCTTTGTTAATAAATATATAGCGTTTATCTCGTATATATAGACTAATTGCGTCGATTTAAGAAATCGAATCAAATCGAAAGTCTTGGCGATTTGATTCCTAAAGTTGAAATTGACAATTCGATTCAATTTCAAAAGTTAAATCGAAAATCGAATCAAAAAATCGAATCGAATTGTCAAGACTATTATTTTTAGTAAATTTTATTATTTTTAGTATTAATTTAATTATTTTTAGTAACAATTAATTAATAATTTAATAAAAATAGTTAATCTATTTAAATTAATCAATAAATTTATTAGAAATTTCGATTTATAAATGCATTACTACTAAGCATTATCTAGTAATTAATAAAAAATCTAAATTTAAACTTAATTTGTGCTATTTTTAGTATTCTTGACATTTTTGGCAATTCAATTCGATTTCAATCTTTGAATCGAAAATCGACTCGATTTGATTCGAATCGATTTTAAAATAATTAAAATTAAATCAATTTTTAATTTGATTTCTAAAGTTGAATTGTTAATTCAAATCAATTTTAAAAGTTAAAATCGAAAATTAAATCAACGATCAATCTACGTATATAATAGCGTACAAATTTAAGAATCTTTGTTTTCTTACTTTAAAACTAGCGAAAAAAAGAACAATTAATATATACAATATTTACAATTTGTGCAAAAATAATAAAAATAAAAGCAATTTATTACTTTTACGCGCAAGATTAGCGAAGAAAGTCGATAATGAATATATTGTAATAAGAGACTTTAATCTTTATTGTCTTAAATAAGATAACAACAAAGTAAGAGTTAATATAAACGCTTATAAGCTAGTAATTATAATATAAGAATTTAGATTAAAGAGAATATTACTAAAAGATATAATTACCTAGAGATAAGAAAACAAATAAAGTACTATTAATCTTATATTTATTACTTAATTTTAATACAAAAGCTTTATTAAATATAACGTCGCAAAGTATATAAATAATTACTTAGATTACTACTTTATATATATAATATTTAATCTATACACAATAATTGCAAAGCTTATAAAGAGAAAAAATTAAAATAAAACAAATATAAAGATTTTAGAAAAAATTCTAAACAAAAAAATTATTAGGAAGTTAGTACTTATATTGCTTAATAACGTCTTTAACAACTCTAAAAATAAACTAGATATATAAGTAAATAATGTAGCAAAAACAATTAAAGTAACTATTAAAAAGTTTATATTATTTATTAGAATTTATCTTAAATTTAAAGCAAGTTTTACAAAAGAATATAAAAAGACTTCTTATAAAGTTAAAAAACATTATTATATATAATAGCGCAATAAAAGCAACAAAAACTAGAAAGAATATATTATAATTAAAAATTGTCTTAAAAAATAATACAAAAAATTATTAAAACTTAATTTGAAAAAGAATTAAAAAAGAATTGCAAATTAGTTTCTAAAATATAAAGTAAATACAAATAAATATACTTAAAAATATTGCAAAAAGCTTGTATTCTATTATTATATAACTATTTATTATTATTATTAACAATCGATTTTAATAAAAAAGCTAGAATTCTTCTAAGAATTTTTTTTTGTTATTCTTACAAGTAAACTTGTTAAATATAATATATAATTAATATAATTAAGATTTAACAATAAGTAAAATTACGTAATGCAAAATAGTAAAAGTTATAACGTTAACAATCTTGAACAAAATCTCGAATAACAACAAAATTACTAACAAAATACTAAAGCAAATCAATATTATTATAGTATTATATTTACATTATATATACAACGTCTACTTAGAGAAAAGCTATTATCTAAAGTCTTTTTGCAACGCAATTATTATAGTTTTATGCAAATTAAGTAAAAGCAACTATTTTACAATTATATCTTATTGTTCTATAATATTTCTTAATACTTTAAACAAAATATTCGAATTTATATTAATTAAAAAATTTAACTATTTAACGAAAACGCACAAGTTATTGTTGCGTATTTATATAAAAGCAAGACAATCTTTTTTAACAAAATACGCACTATACTATTTAGTGAAAAGAATATATATAGTATAAAACAAGAATAAGATAGCTATAATTCTATTGCTAGATATATTAGAAATATTCGATAACATATTACGTTTAAGACTATTGCATAATCTAAAAAGCAAACAAATAAATAAGTATATAATATAATAAATTAAAAGCTTTTTAAGCAATCGAATTACTATTCTTAGAATTAAGAAATACAAGAAAAACAAAGTTAATATTACAATTAGTGTGATCGTTGAGTTAGATTAAACATTTTTTTCTTAACTCGATCTATTCTCTTGGGCCTCGTAGGGTTGGGCCAGGGTTAGGACGCGAATTCGACTCTAGGATCGAGTTTTGTCAAGTTAATGTCAAGAACTTAAGCTAACTTCGTTGCATTAACATTTGCTTATCTTATCTTATCTTATCTATACATTAACTCGATTGAGCTAGCGCAAGATTCATGCTAATCGCATATGATTAGCGCGTCAAGAGATGTCACGTGATCGAACGAGTTAAATTAGGCGTTCGACGCGTCTTATGCGTTCGATCCATCCAATTGAGCTAGAACTTTTGCTCGATCCTAGGATTAAAGTTGAGCGAATCAAATCGATTAAGTTGAAACTTGATCCAATGATTACTCTAATTACAATAAGTATATCGCAAGAATTATTATTGTTGTTAAATCTTTTTCTCTTTTATAACGCTTTATTGTTAAAAAAGTTATATAACAAGAATATTGTAATTTGCGACTTTATAAATAATATAATTCCATTAATTAAAGAAGACAATATCAAAGTTAATTGCAAACAATTAATCGAAATATATAAAAACATATATAAGAAGTAAGTTTATATATATAAGATTAAGTTCTTCTTTAACAAATATTAATTATATTATATTATAAGAAAGAAATGAGAACTTAATAATACAATAATAATATTAAAGAAAACAATTAAATATCTAAAGATTATACTAAATTGCAAACTTAATTAAAAAACTCAAATTAATAACAATAAAACAAAGATACATAAAATTATAGAAGCTCTAACAAGTCTCGCAATATTAATATAAGAGACTAAACTAATTAGAATAAAATAAATAATATATATAATATTTTTGTTTTAACTAACTTACAATTGCTTAATATAATATATATTTTACAAGAAAAAGAGTTATTCAAAGAGCGTTATTAACAATCTATTAAATATTTAATATAAAGTACAAAGAGCTATTATCAAAGTTTATAGAATTATTTTACGTTTAATTTTACAAATCAAGATATACTTTTTATTAATATATATATATTTGAATAAAATAACAAGTCTAAAAACGTTTAGAATAGCTATTAATTTAATATACAATATTATAGTGAAAAATAAATCTAAGAAGAAGAGTTAAATTATAAGTTCGCTAAAGAAGCTAACAAAATAATTAAAAAAAAATATTAGCATTAATAATCTAGAGATTATTATATTATTCGCAACGTTATTATAGTAAATTTTATTAATTATTGTTATTAATTTAAGCAAGAAAATAACAAAAGAAGCGCACAAAAAGCTACTAAAAAAACAAATGCTCTATAGTATATATTGACAAAAATAAGATTAACAAAAAGATAAAAGCAACAATTGTTCTATTATATAGAACAATTAGAATCTATCTAAAATTAAACACAACATTTACTATATATTTGACAAAACTATATAAAATTATTCTAGTCTTAATACTAGTATATATACTTAAATAAAATAAGATTTATATAATTATATGCATAGACAACTAAATAACAATTAGAACAATCAAGAATACAAGCAACAACTTAGATTAATATCTAGTCAAAAGTATTACGCTAGTACTTCTATAAGAGATATTAGTAAGAATTATGCTATTAAAGAGATTTGTAAATATCTTTAACAATATAAGCAATTACTTAATAACAAGAAGTTGCAACTTAGTAATTGTAACAATAGGTAAAAACTTGAAATAAGTTAAATATAATTTATAAAAAGGTTGTATTTGAAAATCTATATATTAAAGAAAATTTCTCTTGTTTGTTAGCTTACTATCGAGCATATTAAGCATTGTTTGCTCAACTTGCTATTAAACAAATCGAACATTGCTTATTTAGCTTGCTATCGAACATATTAAATATTGTTTGCTTAACTTGTTGTTAAGCAAATTGAATATTGCTTGCTTAACTTGTTGTTAAACAAATCAAGTATTACTTGTTTATTAAGTTGTCAAATCTACAAATAGTTGTACTTTATACTATATATTATATTGTTTCGTACTAGATTTGTAATACTATTTCTCTTCTTTAAGATTTTCGTCTTAAAAGTTATTGTCTCTTCTATTATATCTTTTCGACAACAAAGTTGTCTTTGTATTGCATTTAAAATCAAATATTACAATATATTAATAAATATTGTTTGCAAACGCTACTTTCTTTCTAATTGTTCTTGTATTGCTATAAAAGATTAGTTGTTTTATTTAAAGTATTCGAAATATATTTGTGCAAACAAATTATGCGTAAATATATCTTGATCTTTTCTTAATTATAATAGAAAAGATCTTTCAATTAAAATTGTGGAAGATAAAGTTCTATTAAAAATTATTATAATTTAATTGCTACAAAATAAAAAGAAGATAAAGAAGATAAATGCGAAGATAAAACAAAAAATATACTATCTATTGTCAAAAATAAAAGAGTTGAATGCTTTCGAATTCTTCAATTGTGCTATTGCGAATATTCTCGTCAAATTGTCTTTTATCTTCTAATTATTTCTTGCTATACTAGATAATTTTTCGAACGTCAATACAATAGCTAAATAAAATTATAGCAATTATTAAGACTCTTCTCTAATTCTTACGTGTTCTCTAAGATAAAATATTCTTTTTACTTAATAAAATAGTTTTAATCTTGTTGCTCTAGAATTCTTTTTACTTTGTATCTACTTTCTTCCTAGACTTTGTAATAAAATATTTTCTATATAGACGTATTAAAATTGATTAATTTCAACAATAAAATATAAAATACTAGAAATACTTTAACGTTCTTAAGTAGGTCGAGTTTGTAATTGACTAATCTCTTAATTATCTTAATAAAAAATAATTCGATCTTGACATAATTTAATTTCTTGCTTTTCTTCTTTATCTTGAGATTTTTAATTAGAAGATAAATCTTATTTCTCTCTTTTAATTAAGATGCTATTTTTCGTTTTTTTGTTCTAGTACTTGACTAATCTTTTTTGCATAAAAGAGATGTTTCTTTATATCTTTTTTAATATAATTATCTTTTTAATAACTAATTGCGCAAATAGATATCTTTGTTTGTTCTTAAAGAGATTTGATTCTCTATTATAATTTGCGAAGAATAAAATTATTTTTATAATATTTAAGACTTTTGCATTTAACGCTAGTTAAATTATAGATAATAGTAATACTTAATTGTTTTAAATATTGTTAACATAGTATTATAGATATTGCTTAAGACTTTAATTTGTTCTTTTTATCTAACTATTTGTAATCAAGTAATAGACAATAAATATACAAAGTCTTGTATCTAACATTGATATAAATATCTTTTAATAGTTAAACGTAAAGAGTTTGTCTCTATTACTAATTAGTTCTTTAAATATATTATAATATTATATAAGTCGATCTAGTACAATATATTCTAATTGTTCTACTATAAGCTTTTCTATGTATATAATAATATATAAGTACTTAATAAGTTTGTTAATAACTATTACTAGTATCGAATTATATTTGTTCTCAATTGTTAAGTTTGTTAACTTCGACAACTTAATAATAAAGTTTATTGTAATTTTATTCTATAACAATTTAAGTAATTTCTAATATTAAATTTTGTTATAACTTGCATATATATTATGTTTGTTTTGTTAACAATTAAGATATCGTTTAATATATATTAGTGTGATCGTTAGATCGAGCTAGACACTTTTTTCTCAACTCGATTGTTACGAGCCTAAGCTTAGAACAACGTGATATATTAATTATAGCGCAACATGTAGCACGAAGTACGATTGCTTGCATGTTCGACGACTTGACAAACGAACAATGTTCGACATGTTCGACAACGAGCTAAGCGAGTAATGCTCGATGCGTTCGACGTGTTCGATAGCGAGCTAAACGAACGATGCTTAACATGTTCGATAGCGAACATGATAAACAAAAAGAATCTTCTTTAGTATATAGATTTTCTAAACACAATTCTCTTATAAATCGTATTTAATTTATTTTAAGTCTTGATTTATTGTTACGACTACTTAGTTGCAAACCCTTGTTATTAAGTGATTGCTTGCATTGTCTAAAGGCGTCTACAAATCTCTTCAATAACATAATTCTCTTTAATATCTTCGTGAAAAGTATTAGCGTAACACTTTAAACACTCTAAGAATGTTTGTATTAAGTCAACGCGCCTCTATTCCAAGCACTAGCTTATTAGCATCACGTCGATTCTCTATTGATGAAGACGACAAAATTAGAATTAACAAGTTTAACATCTATTATGAAGATCGTATCGACCTAGAGAACTAGCTTATGCAAGTGAATATTTACTTCATCTTTTATCTTGTTCTAGCGAATAAGAAGACAATTTTCGCATCTACATTTCTTAGAGAAAGAGTTTAGCATTGACTCAAGTCAAACTTACGCAAGTATCTAAAGAATTATGACAAAAATCCTCGTGCAATGTTCACGAACTTCGATAATTTCAAGAGAGAGCTTCAAAGAATCTTTGAAACATTTAACGAGAAACAAATCGCAAAAAGAGTAATTTAACATCTAACTTAACGAATCTTTGCAACAAAATACGTAACAAGATTTCAAAAATATGTTAATCTTATTAAGTGAAACGATGTCGCACTCATAACAATGTTTCGACGAAATCTTAAAAACAATCTTAAGAACGAAATTATGCGCGATGGCAAATTCATCAACGATATGTTTGATCTCATCGAAGTAGTTATCGACTTCGACGACAAGCTATATGAAAGAGCTATGAAAAAAAGATACGATTAATTTCGAAAAAGGGCAAAAACCTTCTTTGAACCAACGATTAAATATTAGCAAAGAGAATTTCGTTCTAATTAGAAGTACAATAATTTCAATTATCGTGAGCCTACATCTATGGAACTAGACTCTACCTAGCAACGTAAAGAGAAAAATCTTAGAAAAAAGCAAGATAACAAATCCCAAAAAACGTGCTATTCATGTGGCAAATCGAGTCACTTCGCAAGAGATTGTCGATCGCAAAACTTAATAAATCGTCGACAAATCAATGCTATGTTAAGAGAGATATCTAATAGCTAGAACAACATTAGAAAGTAAATTGACACAAAGACGAACACTTCCAAGACTAAATCAAACGACAACTATTGTCTAGTAGAAAACTTAAATCAATTATAGAAAGTTCTAGATAAAACATTATTAGGCAAGGCATTCGCATCTACGCAAGAAGTTAACAATGTTATCAAAAGAATATGACAAAAGAAACATTCAAGAACGTTATATTCTTACAACTTAATCATAAACTTAGATATCGAAAACGATTAAAAGAACTTTTAAGAAATGCTAGAAGAAATTACGAAACGACTCGACGCTTTAGATAGCTCATTGAAGAAACGACAAAATAGTTAAATCGTGAACAAATGCGAGAAAGCGCTAGGAAGCGACGCCACTAAAGAAAAAGACATTCTCGACGAAATCGAACAACAACTAAATAGTGTTAGTTTATCTAAACAAAGAATAGAGGAAGCAAAGAAATATAAGACACTTAGTTGAACAACTTGCTACGACGACTTATGCTAGACTCACCTAGAAGAAAAGAAAGAAGTCAATTAGTTTTCTAGAAAGTCAAAGTTAGCAATCTAGCAACAAAAAGAAGCTTAGCGTAGACTAGCGTTTGAAGCAAAAGTCGCAACATAGAAGCAAGAAAAAGTTCAAATTTTTTAGTAAAGAGCATATTAGTGAAATGCAATATGTTAGTCCAATAGTAGCAACTAAACTTAATAGCATACGCACGATGTTTTATCACATCAATTAAGATTAACGATCGTTGACTCACTACAATGATCGATTTTGATGCGATAGATAATTTTATGACCAAAGCTCTTGTAGAGAGAAAAGAATATTTTATTCGAAAGAAGTCTAACGCTTACAATCTAGTAATTGTAGATGAAAACTCATTGCTTAACGAAAATGAAAAAGTGAACAAAAAAACGAAATTACTATCGATAGCTATTTAGCAATATTACGAGAAACTAATCTTTAATATAGTGAGAATAATCACTTATGATATCGTTTTAGAAATGCCTTAATTAAAGTAGCACAATCTAGAAGTTAACTAAAATATACGAATACTTAGATTCGAACGATGTGATCACGCAATTCACATTTAATCTACGCATTGATAGCGTTCAATAATAGATAAAAGATAGAATTAAAATTTGATCGCAAAATGCGAATTTGCATTTTTGAAAAAAAATAATTTAATCAAGTTCGATTCGATAAGCATCGACAAGAGTTAGCTAAATCACAAAGTCAAAGTAAGTGAAGAAAATTACGAATCTTCTAAGAGTCTTGAATTATTTAATATAGCGAAGAAATTGCTAAAGTACGTATTACGAATATACAACAATTAAAAGCATCTATTTCAAGAAAAGAAAACGACAAAGACTCTTTCTAAACATTAATCGTAAAATTATGAAATTAGACTTGAACTAAGCAAGCAACTCACGTTTGAACTTATATATGCTCTATTCAAAAAGAAGCTCGAAGTACTTCGCGAATATCTAGCAAAAAACGAAAAAAAAGAATTTATCAAAAAATTCTAATTACAAGCAAGATACTTAATTCTCTTTGTATTTAAGAAGAACGAAACTTTTCGTTTATGTGTTAATTATCGAAAGCTAAATTATATTACGATCAAGAATTGATACTTACTATTTAATATTAGTGAACTTCAAGATTGACTATTCGAAGCGAAGTATTTTATTAAACTAAATGTACAAGAAACGTATAACTAGATTAGAATGAAAGCAAAGAAAAAATAAAAGATAGTTTTTCGCACACGATATAAACTATACGAATACACGATAATGTCGTTCGAACTCACGAACGTCTTAACAACGTGTTAAAAAATGATCAATGATGCATTACGACAACATTTGAATCAATTTGTCATAACATACTTGAACGATATCATAATTTACTCAAAAATCTTGAAAGAACATGTTAGTTATATTTTCAAAGTATTGAAATGTTTAAATAGAAGAAACTTACATTTTAAACTAAAGAAATGCGAATTTCATTAAGAAGAAATTGACTTCCTTGAATTTGTCGTAGAACGACATGAAATACGCATAAACTTCAAAAAGCTACGAACAATTAAAGAATAAAAATCATTTATTAATGTTAAGAAAGTGCAATTCTTTCTAGATTTTATAAATTACAACAAAAAGTTCATTAAGAACTACTTTGTCAATGCGATATCATTGACGAATTTTACGAAAAAGAATACGTCATAAATATAAGAACTTGTAAAAGAAAAATCATTTTAGAATCTTAAGTTAGAATGCTTGAAAAAACTAATATTAAAGATGTACGATTTACGATTATCAAATAGAATTAAAATCGACGCATTAGATCTAGTTATCGATGCATGCTTTAATCAAGAGCATGAAGATATATAATACTTAATAATATATCTTTCGAAAAAACTCTCGTTAATCGAACAAAATTACGATGTTCATAACAAAGAACTACTCGCTATTGTAGTCTTCTTAAAGTCATGAAAAGTATACATCGAAAAATTATCAAAACTTATAATTTTTACGAATCACAAGAATCTTGTGCATTTTATTACTATTAAACAACTTAATAGAAGGCAAATACGATAATTAGAACGACTCGAATAGTACAAGTTCAAGATACAATATATTCTAGACAAAGATAACGATAGAGTAGACGCACTTAGCAAAAGAAGTGATCACATAAAAACGAAGAAATCGTTTAATTACAACATACTTAAGATCAATAAAGACGAATCACTATCAATTAACAAATACGAGCTAAATACTACATTACGAATACTTCGAGACAATACAAAAGAGTTTTCAATAAAAAAAGAAAAACTCTAGATACTTATCGACGCAATCGATAAATGCATAAGAGAGCATTATGATAAATCACTACAAGAACACTTGAAAGTGATCAAAACTCTTTAGCTTTTACGCCAACATTGTTAGTTCTTACAAATGAGACAAGTTGTCAAGATATACATCAAACGATGTCTTAGTTGTTAGCAAAACAAACATAATACATATGCGAGCTATGGCGAAATTCAATATTAGGAATTATCTAAGTCGTTATAAGATAAAGTCACGATAAACTTTATTATCAAGTTGCTTAAGTCGACGAATCTAGCAACTAAAGATAGATATAATTCGATACTAATAATAGTTGACAAACTTATCAAGTACTTACATATCATCGCATACAAGAAAAAATTTATAGCAAAACAACTAGAATACATTGTGTTGAATCAATTTATACGATATCACAATATATCTAAAGAACTAACTAGTAATAGAGACAAGCTCTTCACGTCTAACTATTGAAAGACATTGATATCAATGTTAGGAACGAGACTTAGAATGTTTATTGTCTATTATTCGATTACGAATGATTAAATAGAGCGAACAAACTAGAGTCTAAAGCAATATCTACGACACTACGTCAACAATACTTATAGCAATTGAATATCACTTCTATCTATGGCACAACTAGCACTAAATGCAAAGGTTTCGAATACGACTAAGATAACTTCATTTTTCGTCAATTATAACAAAGAATTTAATCTCTTCGAAGAAGAACGAAAGCATTTTTTAGTTTAATCAATCATCGAAAAAGTAGAAATATTGAAAAAGATACACGACAACATCTTAAAGATGCAAGAACGATTGATCAAGTATTAAAACAAGAAACGAAAAACGACATCTTAGCTAAAAGAGAGAAATAAGATATATCTTTTTACAAAAAATCTTAAGACAAGAAAATCAAGCAAGAAATTAAATCATGTCAAAGTCGAATCGTTTCTCGTTAAAAAGACTAAGAAATCAATCAATTACGAACTCGACTTATCTAAGAACGCCAAAGTATTTCTAGTATTTTATATCTCATTATTAGAACTAGTCGACCTCAATACGTCTATATAGAAAACATTTCATTACAAAGCCCAAGAAGAAAGTCGATATAAAGTGAAAAGAATTTTAAGACAACAAGGTCAAAACTATCTAATCAAGTGAAAAAGATATTCTATCTCAAAGAACACGTAAGAACTCGAGAAGAATCTTGATGACTACTATGATTTTATCTAGAGATTTCATCGACATTTGAAAAATCATCTAGCATAGCGAGAAATGATCAAAAGGTAGAAGATGACTCAACAAGAGCATTCGTAACAAGATAGTTAAAGAGTTCGAAAACATTCGACTTCTTCATTTTTAACAATAGACATTATGTCTTTCGTTTCGTCTTCGCATTAATCTTCTTTAGAACTTTCTTATTTCGTAGCAATCAAGTTATGACGATTGCTAGCAAAGCTTCATCTTTAGCGATTTTGACAAAAAGATCTTTTCTATTGTGATTAAGAGAAGATCAAGACATGTTTACGCACGATTTGCTCGCACAAACACATTTCGAACACTTCAAATAGAACGAGAAGTCTTTCATGACAATACAAGGACGATCAAAGAGAGAACAACGTTCATAGACAATATCTACTAGTGTATCGTAGCGTTCGATTTCGAATGCAACACGAAGACGACTTTGTTGCTAACGAGACATGATGAGAAACGTTTGACTTTCGAGACGAAAACCTTTGAGAAGAAAGATAGTGTTACGAGCCTAAGCTCGAAACAACGTGATATATTAACTACAACGCAACATGTAGCACGAAGTACGATTGCTTGCATGTTCGACAACTTGACAAACGAACAATGTTCGACATGTTCGACAACGAGCTAAGCGAGCAATGTTCGATGCGTTCGATGTGTTCGACAACGAGCTAAGCGAACGATGCTCAACATGCTTGATAGCGAACATGGCGAACAAGAAGAATCTTCTTTAGTATATAGATCTTCTAAACACAATTCCCTTATAAATTGTATTCAATTTATCTTAAGTTTTGACTTATTGTTACGACTACTTAGTTGCAAACTCTTGTTACTAAGTGATTGCTTGCATTGCCTAAAGACGCCTACAAATCTCTTCAATAGCATAACTCTCTCTAATACCTTCGTGGGAAGTACTAGCGTAACATCGACCCACCCTCTTGGGCCTCGTAGGGTTGGGCCAGGGTTAAGGTGCAAACCCGACCCTAGGGTTGGGTTTCGTTGGGTCAATGCCAAGAACTTAAGTTAACTTCGTCGCGTTAGCATTCGCTTATCTTATCTTATCTTATCTATGCGCTAGTTAGACTAGGCTAACGCAAGAGTCTACGCTAGCTATATGTGATTAGCGTGGACCCTGTGCTAGCTCGATCGGGCTAGCGCGTCACGTGACGTCACGTGATTAGGTAAATCGAGTTGAACGTTCGACGCGCATTCTTCGCTCGTCCCATTCTGTTAGACTAGGAAATTTGTCTAATTCTAGGATTAGAGTTGAGCGAGTCAACCCAATTGAGTTGAAACTCGACTCGACGATCACACTAATATATATCTTGACAACTTATCTTATTTAAGAAAACTAACAATACTAGCGTAAAAGTTAAAGAATTTTGATTACTCTTAAGTGCTTTTGCAATAATTTATTATAATATTTTTTTATATATTTGTTAATTTTGTCAATAGATATTTGAAGTTTTTCTTTCTTTATTAGAAATTCTTTCTTGTTATTTCTAAGTATTTGTAAAATAGCATTTAGCTTATGTTTGTTTACTAATAATAATTTGTTCTTATTAACTTTAAGTATATTATAATTAAACAATTTCTTCGTTTCTATATAATAATTTTTTCTACTAAGTGCGTCTACTTTATTGTTATCTTTATCTAGTATATACAATATTCTAAACTTGTATTATTCGAGTTACTCTAATTATTGCATTTGTCTTTTATTAAGCTATTTAATAGTAATAAAGTATAGAAGATTCTTGTAATTTATAAGAATTGTAAATTCTAATAATTCTTCAATATATACTTTTTATAATTTTGAAAAAACTACAATAGCAAGTAGCTTCTTGTTGTAAATATTATAATTTTGTTCAATTAATAAAAGTTTTTTTAAGAGATATATTATTAAATATTATATATCTTTATGCTTTTAATTAAAGTATATATTAATAATTAAATCTAATGCGTTAATTTTAATTTTGTTTGATAGTTGTAAATTGTATATCCTTAATTAAAGTAATCGTTAAATCGAGTTTTAATTTAATCGAATTAAGTTGTTCAATCTTAATTCTAAAGTCGAGCAAAAGTTCTAGCTTAATCGAGTGGATCGAACGCATAGAACGCGTTGAACTAGTGTAATCGTTAAATCGAGTCGAACACTTTTTTCTTAACTTGATTTACTCTCTTGAATCTCGTAGAATTGGGCTAGGGTTAAGGCGCGAACTCGATTTTAAGATCGAGTTTTATCGAGTTAATGCCAAGAACTTAAGCTAGTTTCGTCGCATTAGCATTTGTTTATCTTATCTTATCTTATCTTATACATACGTTAACTCGATTAAGCTAGCGCAAGGTCCACGCTAGTCGCAAATAATTAGCGCGTCACGTGATGTCACGTGATCGGGCGAGTTGGGTTGAACGTTCGACGCGCCTCATGTGTTCGACTCACCCGAGTGGGCTAGAACTTTTGCCCAACCCTAGGATTAGAATTGAGCGAGTTAACCCGATCGAGTTGAAACTCGATCTAACGATTACCCTACAAAGAACTATTAGAGCGTTCGATATAAAATATATTGAATTGAAAACTTACTTAGCAACATAAAGTATAAGACGAGAACTAAAATAATTGTGTTCAAAGAAACTATTTTATCCAAAAAGCGTATATAGATGATGTAGATAAATAAATAATTAGACTTCTTGCAAAGTTTAATTGATTAATTGTTACTAGTTGCATAGCATCCCTAAATAGGAAAGACTCGAATGCTTAATAAAATAATCAATCAATTAATCAATCAATTAATCAATCAAGATTACAATCTCTTAACAACTAGAATTCGATTCATTCTCTAGTTATTGATTTACGTTGTCTTACAAAATTGTTTCCAACAATCTTTGCGATCTTAGCGTGAAAGAAGGGTAGAGTGTTTGCATTGCGATCTTCCTACTTTCGATTTTCATAGGAGACTTAGCTTAATGCGCTTTCTTCCAATCAGAGCGTCACTTTTGCTCGATTCCAGAATCAAGTCTTTGATTAGTGCTTGATCGTCCATACAAGCGACCATTTATTCAATTCCCAAATGGGCTCAGTGTTCGCCCGCCCATTAATCCTGCAGTCCCCCATACCTCACCTCTCGCTCTGCTCCACTCCGAACTACTTTCAAGCTTCTTGGAATGTATACTTCACCTCGTCGACATCCCGGCGCCCTCACCAGGTGTGCTGACATAGACTCGAGGTATCAAACTTCTTCGCCTCGATGATCTTCAGTCCCGCCTCCAAGGAGACATTCGGCTTCTCCCCCATCTGTTCCCTCCTCATGACCCTGCTAGATCCACTCAATTGCTGGGGAACAGGATCGCTATTCGGCAAGCGCCTCGTGCACTGGCCCCCTTGAACCAACAGATTTCCTGCCTGCGCCTGCGCTGTCTGGATGATCGCATACTGATGGAGAATCTTTTCATAGTTCGTCTCCACCGAGCCATAGCCCCCTGGGACATTAAGATTAAACGTCGTGACGACCGATATCTGCGCCACATCCTCGACCATATCGCTTTGGGCGTAGCCGTCGGGAACATTGTGATCTTGGGCGTAGTTGTCGAGCCAATTCTAAGAGGAAGAGAATGCGTCGGTGGATTGTTCGTAGGCGTCGAGAAGGTCGAGAAAGTGGGCGGTTTCATGGATGAAGACGATTAGGTCGTCGTCGATGCGGTTGAACATAGCGATGTTGCCGCCGTCATTGTAGGCGTGGCCGTTGTCGGCTGCGGGTGGGGTTAGCGGTTAATGGGTGGGCTCTGGTGAAGGAGGGAAAATTCAACGTACGATCGAGCAGTGCGATCATGTGGCGGACCCATTGTCTGGCGGAGACAGGGAGGCGGCCGAAGAGGTCGACCATGTTGGAGAAGGGGTCGGGAGAGTCCTTATGGCGGCACAGGATCCAAGGAGATCCGCACTGCAGTGCGTGTTAGACTTGAAGAGCCAAAGGCTCGTCTCATGGAGTAAGCGACCAGACATACATCGTCATAAGTAACCTCGAAGGTCTTAACATCTTGAGCCGAGAGTCCCTCGTCCTCGATCAACGATTTGCAGTCAGCTTGTATCCAGCCCGCAAACCATGGAGTCTGGGTGCTCGGCACAGAGGGCATATTGGCCATGAGAGCGGCTTGAAGATAGTCCAGACTGTCAACGAGATTAGGCTTGTCAAGGAGCTGCGAGTGTGCAACAGCGGCCATGAGAGCGACAGTGAAGGGAATCTTGGTATGCATTATGTGAAAGGCTACCAAGAGAATGTGAATAAGTAGGCCAAAAAACGAAGGCCGCAAGGAAACCTCTTAGGAATTTGCAAAGGCTTTGCTTCGGGAAAACAAAGGAGATGTTCGTGAAGTTGGATCATTGTAGCGGGAAGCAGCTCTGTGGGGGTTAACATACTTGACGACAATTTGCTCCGCCTCGAATCCTGCCGCACTCCAAATTGTTGGAGAAATTTCATTTTCCCTTGTTCAGCCTTTCACGTGTTGTCAGTGGCGCAATACCTAGTACAGACGATTCGACGGGAGCCGCAGCACAGCTGTTCTAGAACCAAGAAGCAACCGTTTGGTATAATCGCGGCTGAGAGATTGTTGGAGCGATCAGTTTTGGCAATTGCTTAGGTGATCCGATGGTAGCCAATGATGTATTTGAGGTACCGGTAAATGCCGCGGGCGCAGTATCCAGCATGAAGACTGCTGGACTGTACCTAGTAACAACCTTGGATTGGAGGCCAATTGAAAACTTGAACCAAATGTACGATCCCTCCCTCATTGACGCTCTTAGTAAGCTGTACAGGATTTATCGAACATTCTTGTGAAATCTGCTCGCGATGCTGCCAGAAGACGACTCGCGATGGAAGCTATCGCCAGCTAGATATATCATGGTGCATTAGAGACATCCTTCTAGGACCGTATTGGCCGTTGATGAGATCCGGCGTGGTCTAATTTTGGAGTGCATCAAATATTCAAGGCCTGGTTCCCGCACGCGCAGCCCATTTAACTAAGTTATGTCGTTGGAATCCTGGGTATAGCACATCGACGCTGCGGACTCAGGCCCAAACGTCGCGCTCGTGTTACGATCTCGAAGTGGAGCGCTGAAGACTTGCTCAAACTAGATCATTGGTAAGCTGCTGTACCAGATGGGCCATCCGCCTCCCTTGATCGTATCGACGATTCTGTTATTTTGGAGGAGGCCAAGGCCTTGTACTCGAGGGCGATAGCTCTGTGCCACCAAAGCTTGATGCCTGACGGAAGTGAAGCACAATGGAGCTCCGAGAACCTTTGACCCTCCTCAAAGGCCTAGTAATTCCATCTTGCAGTGCCGTACAAGCTACAGCGAGAAACTCCGTACATTGCCTTCAGAGAACCGGTATCAGCTAATTCTTTCTCTAGGTTTTATCGCCGTCTCCATCAACATCTCGCGAAATGCAGGAGCGTAAGACTCGTATCTTATAGCAGAATCATCGGAGCTAATATAGCCTACTTGCAGCCGGAATGTTGATAGCCCACGTAGGCCTAGCAATGGCCCGAGTCTTCCAATTTCGTACGATGCTTGACTAGCATCGTTGGGCCGATGTCCGAGGGGCCAGTGTCCGTCATAAGCTTCGAAGTAGACATCTAAGCTCCGTAGACCCTTCATGTCTATCACTATTTTCCAGAAGTTGTCCAAATTAAACGGAAGATCGTATTGTTCAGTCCTTGCATGCGGGTAAGGAATGCTCGTATTGGGACTGTAGTGTATCTTAAGACACCTGATCGTGTCAATTCTTTGGCGTGGCACCATTCTGCTAAAGGTATACATAGTTGAGAAGTCGTAGAGCACGAAGGTGTTGGTCGAATACAAGAGATCTATTGCCTCTCGATAAATCTGACGGCAGGTCATGAGCAGTGAGATGCCGTAAAGCAATTTCAATAGTCCTGGTTCCGGTTTGAAGTGGTTTCGTGTCATAGAGACGTTACCATCGGCATCCAACGCTGTGGTAATCTTCCATGGCACCGTGACTAGTCTGAAGGTATCTCGCCCCAGAACGAAGGAGTATATTTCGAGCCTTAATTCCGGCGGCAGCATGTTCAGAAGTCTACAGGTCATGTTTTCTCCCACATCGAAGGAGTCCGTCGAGAGATTCCTTCTCTGCGCATCTGGCTTCGGCGTACCGAATGGTGAGATTGCCACAATCTCCTGGGCTTCTTGTTCCTTATTCAGACGTATGCATCGCCGTGATAATCGACCTAGGACTCGAACGATCAAACGCAGTCCTGGGCGTGGCTCTGCTGCTTTTCTGTTTGTGCTTCGTTGTCGTTGCTTCTTCCAAGCATGGTGCTGATGATTTGGCATGATTTTGAAAAGAATGTACGCTATCATGAGAATTCGCAGATAGCGATTAGAGTATCGGCAACGACTGGCTTCAGTAACTCTCCATCGAGCCTTACATCAATTTTATATGATGTTGAATGTACGTGGAGAGTTCGGAATGTTCGATCTGAATATAAGGAATTGCCTGAACGCTGCGCAGGCAGCAGGGCTGAGCATACTCAGGGTTCCCATCCTGCTTGTATTATAACCCTCAATGCTATGACGACTACCTTGATTCTTTTAAAATCTACACAACAGGCTACAAATAAATACGCAAATCGAATGTCGAAGGGCTCAAGACAGAGACTTCAATCTGCGCGATATTTCTATCCTCTATCTTGGAAAACCTCCAGTTCCTTCTATTATTATCTTACTTATTGCTATGGAATTAGGCGTCGATTTGTTTTATATAGATACAAGAACAAAGCGCTATCAATTTGCGCACAATAATTTTAATGTTTTGTAATTGCGCTACAAAAGTTATATGCTAGCAAGCAACATTAGACATAAAGACACATAGATAGTAGTATTGATCTATTAGGAAGTTAGGCTTAACTAACCAAAAGGTCAACCTAGGCGCCTTGGTAGCGACCTAGTTCACTAACTCCAGTATATGGCGTTCTACCATAACACAATCTCTAAACTCTCGAACAAGCTTCTAACATTGCTTCTACTTGTTACAAGCACAATAACTAAACTTTTTAAATCTTTGACAATATATAAAGTAAATTACAATTAATTACAATCTTTCTCTTGCTTTTAACTACTAGTTAATTCTATCGCATTCTATTGTTTGCACTTACGAAATTATTAGAGCAAATATAGCTTTCTCTTATTCTTGATTAGTTATTCTATATACAATATTTTAATTAATCTCGAATAAAATTATTTCGAAAAGTTAAGATATTTGGGATGTTGCTTTAAATAAGTGATAAATCTTATTCAAATCTTAGAATTAATTAATAATCGATAGTACACAAGTAGAGTTATCGAATAATAAAAAGCATATTGAAGAAAGAGTTAAAGTATATAAAATAGACAAAAGAAAAGTCTTTGCAATCAGATATAGTTTTGGATAATTAGTTGTCTTTCTTAACAATATATTTGCTTAATACAAGTTAAGTTATAGATATAATTGCACATTGCGAATCTATAATCTTTGGCAACTATTGTTGCGAGACAATTTCTAGAAGCTTATAGAAGAATATTGTTATTAGACATAAGAGAATCAATGCGACTTTGCAATATCTCGCAAGACATTTAGTCTTGTTCTTCGAATATACTACGTTAAAAAGTCTTGTTGAAAATCTCGCTAAGCTCTACGTCTTAACATTATCTTGTATATTTAATATTACTACTATCTAGTAATTTTATTCTAAGTATTATAATTGTTTTTCAACAAGTTATAAACTCGATTAGCGCTTGCGCAACTTATAGCACTTCCTTATATATAATATTATTGACATGTTGTACAAAGTTTCATATTTTAGATACTTAAAGTTTTGTTATCTTAAGTATGTCAAATTGTTTAAACATTTAATTTCGACAACAAAGTTTTGTATTTCAAGTAGTCAAAGTTTTATTATCTTAAGCACGTCAAGTTGTTCAAACAATTAACTTCGACAACAAAGTTCTATATTTTAAGCACTCCAAGTCTTGTTATCTCAAGCACATCAAGTTGTTCAAACAATTAACTTCGACAACAAAGTTCTATATTCTAGATATTCAATAAAATACTTTAATATCAAAAATAATAATATTCTTCTTAGTTAAATTTCAAAATATAATTGTCAAAATTTATAATATTAATATTGAAGAATTGCTTTGCTAAACTTCTTAACAATATATAACAAATATATAGATCTTTGTTTTTGTTAAACTTGATTAAATATATTCTATAAAATTAATTAATTGTTATATTAAAACAAGCAATTAAGAATACAAGTTAATTATTTAGATAAATATCGAAATTAAGTATTATTAGATTTAAAAAGATTTATATATTATTAATATACTTATTAATTACTAGTATATAATTCGTGTATTGTTCAAATATTAACAAATTAACATTTTCGATCTTTTTTGTTCGATTGTTATTTTTTTAATTATATCGTGTATAGCTTTTTGTATTGTGCTTTAATTTTAAAATATTAAAGAGATAAAATAATACAAGTATTTAATTCTCGCAAGTAAAAGAAAAAATTAATAAATTATTGCTATTAAAGTTCTTGTTTTCTAATTTATCTTACTTCTTAAAATTGTTTTAATAATAAAAATATTAGTAAGAAATTTAATAAAAGAGAGAAAAAGAAATATACAAGCTCTTAAATTAAAGCTATCTTGTTTAATATCTTTAATAAAACTTTTCATGCGCTATTAAGCGCATTTTTATTCTTCTTTGCTTTCTTAATTGTCTTCTAAGACGTATTTTTAAATTTTTGAATTTTTTTCCAAAAATAGAAAGCTTAGTTCAAGAGCTTGTATTAGTTTATCTAATTTCTTTCTTGTTAAAGTAATTAATAGTAGAGCGACATTTGTATTGAATATCTCGAATAAAAAGATTAACAAAATAACAATTGTTTTAACAAAAATTCGACAATTAAGTATTGTTAAACAATTAAAAGATATTAAATTCTTAACAAAGATTAAAGATATTAAGTTTTTATTAATAATTAAAGATATCGAAGTCTTAATAACAATTAAAGATATTGTCTTCTTAATAATACTAATTAACGCAATTTCTAAAGAAAAGTTGTGCTTATTTATAATATAAAGAATTTTGTACTAAAGAAAGCAAGATATACAATAAAGTTCAATTTAATATAGCTAAAAAAGCATAACAAAGCTCGAAAAAACAATTATTCCTTTTAAGAAAATTAAATAGATAAAAGAATTTATTTTTCAAAAAAAACTCTAGCAAGAAGTATAAATAGTTAAGTATTAGATCGAACAACAACAAGAAATATACAAATTCGCAAAATTAACAATACTTAATAATAAATAGATAAAATAAAGTATTTAATAACAAATAAATATTGTAAAGTATTAATAAAACTAAGCAAAACTTATATTAATAATCTTATTATATTAGAAGAGATATTTTTTCTAAGAGTATAGTATAAGTATTTCTTAACTTATTAAGTTGTTAACAATCTTATATTAATAAGAGTTAAGATATAAATTAAAGAGATAAAAAAATAAGCAAACAATAAGAAATAAATAACAAAGATATATTGTATATCTTTGTCTTAATAATTTGTAAATTAAAGAATATTACATTAAATATTTCGAATATTAATATTATTTGTTAATTAATTTTTTAATTTTTTAATTTTTCTTTCTAATTTTTTTTTTTGCAAACAAAATTCTTTTATTTATAATAATCGACAAAAATAGATTAAATCTTGCAATTATATTTGCAAGTTTATATATTAGTTTTTAAAATCTAATACAATTAATAGTTAATTGCAATTGATATAATACTGTACAAAATACTAGTAATTAAATATTATTCTTTGCAACAAAAGAAAAACAATTTAAGACTAATATTAAATATTTCGGATATATTAATAAGTATATAAAGATTGTTAAAGAAGTTGTAAAAAAGACTTAAGGTTTACTTAAATATTAAAAGTTTTAAAAGTATATCTATTAAAGTAAACGCAAAATATTTACAAATTTAAAAATATTAAAAGATTTCTTTGCAAAAGTTAAGAGCGTTAATATAAAAAATATAAAGAAAGAATTTTGTTAATTTATAAGTACTAAGACAATGCAACAATTAATTAAAAATTTAATTACTTTCAAAAAGTTAATATTCTAGTAATAACAAAGATTGCAAAATATATTTTAAACATAAGTCAAATATATAGTTTTATAAATTAAGTTATCTTATAACGTTTAAATCGAAACGCAAAAGATTAAAAATTAAAAAATCAATTATTTTAAATAATTGAAAAAAGATTATTAAAATTTTAAATTTTAAAATAATATCTCTTCTTAAAAGCTTAAAATTAAATTTATTTAATTAAAAAGTCTACAAATTCAATAAAGATTAAAATAGATATCTTTAATTTGTTAGAAAATTATAAGATTAAAGTTGTTAAAAACAATATTTTAATATTAGCGTTAACAATTTCTTAATCGAATAAATAGTTAAAAGTTTGCAAAAAATGCTATTATTAATTACAATTAATATATTAAGATTTAATATTAATATTAAAGAAGAAATCCAATAATATATCAAGCAATAAGTATAAAATCTTGTAAGTTAAGAAAGCTATAATTGAAATATAAACTTCAAATCTTCTTAACAATTAATATTAATATTATAATATCGACAAAATATGAATTAATTATATAGAATAACTAATAACAAAAAAAGCAAATATATATATAGAAGAATAATACTTTAAAGTTGTTTGTTTATTGCTAAAACTTTTGTTAACAAGTAATTTTAAGTATATTTGTTTTAATTATTTGTAAAATGTTATTAATTCTGTAAGACTTATAAACAATAAAACAAGTATAATAGCTTTAATTAGTAAGAATTGTTTTATTTAAGTATATAATAAATATAGGTAAATAGTTCGCGCACTTCCTGTTTCGATAAGGGATACTCCCATTTTTGGTAAACGCACTCCCAATTTTAGGGTTGCGTCTAACCCTGATAGGATAAAGGTTGTTCCGCTTCGCATTGCGCGCGAAATTGCTTACTATCTCTATCTAACATTTCAATCATCTTACATATTTACAACATCGTCGTCGTCATGATGTTGCAATCATCGCTTGAGGCGAACTATCTAATTCTTTAAACACTCCTCGAGGCAATGCAAATGCACGCGACATTAGAAGAATACGCCATTGTTAGACGAAGATCGAAACCAAGCTACAAATCTGGCAAAACAATTAAGGTAGTCATTAATTGCGAGCGCGACGATTATTCACGCAGAAAGCCTGGTGCTAAGCAGAAGAGAATCGACAACATCAAAATTGAATGCTCTTTTCGAGTGAACGCTCTTTACAAAGAGAGTCTAGATTTGTGGACGATAGAAGTTCGCCATGCAAAGCACAATCATGAGGAGGACGAAGTGCTGGACGCCTTTGCAGCTTTGCGAAAGAAAAATAAAACGATAGATCTACTAGCTACGATTGATTTAGCAATCAAAGCAGATAAGTAAGCTTTATTATCTATATAAATCACGCATTGCTAATTGCTTAATAGGCGCAACTTCGCAAGAGATTCTTACCTAGCGTCGTCTTGACGATCTCAAATGCCTCCTTATCGATCAAGATATCTACAATTTGAGAAAGAAACTTAGGAGGAATCGACTAGGGATATACACACCTACTTAGGCTCTTTTGCGAGCTCTACATCGTGATCGCTAATTTGTAAAGATTGATCTACGAAAGAAAACTAAGGAGGTGAAGAAGCTCTTCTTCGTGCATAAGAGCATGCTAGAAATACTTTGCAAGAACTCGAAGATGCTAATTATGAATTGCACATACAAAACGAACAAATACAAGATGTCATTGCTTACTATTTGCGAGGTCATCGCCTTAGACACTATCTTTATTGTTGGTTTCGCCTTTATCGAGAAAGAGAATAAGAACTACTACGATTAGGTTCTATATCACCTAAATTAGTTGTATGCTAGTCTAGGACTTACTCGTTCTCGCATCATTGTCATCGATCGAGATCTAGCCTTAATGAAGATTATCGATCATCGTTTTCCTGCATTTGCAATCATCTATAACGAAGACACTAGGCAGGTTTTATGCCTTTGGCATCTTCACTGGAATGTGGCAAAAAATTGCAAGGCTTTCTTTGCAACGAATGAGGAATGAAAGGCGTTCTTAATCGCCTAGCACATCGTTATCTATGCCTTTACATATGACGCCTTTACAATTGCCTAAACAGAACTCGTAACTATCTACTACGAGGGTCATCGCAAAGACATCAATTATCTATGCATCACTTGGTTAGAGCCCTAGAAGAATCGACTTTGCAAATATCACATCAATAAGATCAAACATTACGATACTATCACGACCTCGCGTGCGAAAGGCGTTCATTAAGTTCTAAAGAGCAATCTAAAGTTTTCTATCGACGATCTAATGACGATGATAAATCGAATCGAGATAATGCTAATAAATCAATTAAAGAAGTATCACAAAGATCTTGTCCAAGCTAAAAGGAGCACGTCGTTTGACTTCGAACATATAGTATTTCGAAATCTTATCGATCGCGTTATTTCGCATGCTATTTGAAAGATTCACGATCAATTTAAGCGATTGAAGAGTGCTACGAAGAAGAATTTTTTGTCATCATGCACGAGGGTCTTTACAAAGATCATGGGACTTTCATGTAGTTACCTAATTGAGGCTAGGATAGAGGCGATCGACGACGAACTTGAACGAATTCATTTGAGCGATGTAGATATTCATTGATGATTCAAGAAGCTAGATTTAGGTATTATATTAATCGCGAACTTCGTGTCAAATTATCCTGCAATTAATGAGGCACTTGCAAAGTCATTAGGGGCGATAGAGAATGTGCTTGACATTGATCTAGATCTAGATTAATCACTTCTCTTCATCGACGACATTATTTGCCACTTGCAGGTTAGCAATCGCGTACAACGCTTATCTTCTAATTCGCTTGAGCCAGTTGCAAAGTTGATCGATGACGATGTTGATCTACTGAACGTTAATGAGTCTTGTATCGTTAAGACAAAAGGACGTCTTGCGAGGGCAAAGAATCGAAAGAGTACTATGACACGAACGAAAAAGGCGAAGGCCAAGTCTACTAGAAGGGATTCCTCCAGCTTTGAGCACGTCGACGCAGCTATTAAAGCCTCGCGCGGTGGCAAAGGCGCAGTCGAAAGAGGTGGTGGTCGCGACAAAGCTAGACAAAGAAAGTAGAAGGAGCTAGAAGTCGACATCGTTGTTGCAATTGATGCGAATATATAGGTCTTTAATGAGGATATGGATAAGATTTACGAAGACATGAGGGATATAATCACCAGGTAGACGGCAAGAATAGCGGCGAAGGAGGCGATCGCGACCTTCGTAGCCTCTGCGATCCCTGCGATCATTAAGGCAATCATCAAGAAGATTATATAGGTCGATGACGATGACGAATTTGATGTAGATGGCGATGGTGATGCTAATGCTGATTCTGATGATGATTGGATGTATGATCGAGGTTAAGGGGGGACGAGGGAAAATCACCTCTTTATCACCTAAAACAGGTGCAATCCCGGGGGTAAATGCATGCTTTAAGAGGTCGATTTGACCTCTTAACAAGACGTTTAGATGAGCTCTATTTGGAGCTTCAATAAAGGTGTAATTAGAGGTCGGATAGAGGTCAGGGAACATGGAGAATTTGCATGCATTTGGGCCAGAAACTGGTGCTTTCTCAGGCGATATCCCAGGTCAGTAGGCGGTGTAAATGATGCGCAAACAGGTGCGCAAATAATCATTTGATTAACTATCTAATTTATCTATATTATCGCTGGGAAGACCCAAGAAACTTGGTGGTATTACACCAAAATAGTTGGTTTATCCCATTGGGAGTGCATTTACCGAAAATGGGAGTATCCCTTACCGAAACAGGGAGTGCGCGGACTATTTACCTAAATATATTGCGCTAAAATTGTTAAAGTACAAAAACTTAAACTAATAAAAAATAATAAGTTAACAAAGAAATAAAATAAAAATCTTAAGAATCTTTAAATATATTGTCGAGAAATCTAGTCTTCTAATTAATTATAACAAAAATATTGCTAAAATAATTGTTATTAAGATTGTAAATCTTATAATCTAGAAGTATTAATATTAAGACAAAAACGTTATTGCGTTGCAACTATTCGAATAACTCTAAAATAATATTGCTAACAAAAATAATTATGAATAAAAAATTAAAGATTTAATTAATATTAAATACAATATACATATTTATTACTTTAGCGCACGCAATAGTAAGTCGAATCTAAAATAACTTTGCAATATAATATATTTCTTTATATAGCAAATTATTTAAATTAATTTCTTCTATTTAGACTAGTCGTTGTTACGCTAGTACTCTCGCTAGAGATATTAGAGAAAGTTATGCTATCGAAGAGATTTGTAGACGTCTTCAAGCAATGCAAGCAATCACTTAGTAACAAGGATTTACTACTATAGACAATCTTATATTTAATAAATCTTCATAAAAGATTCAATAAATCAAAGTAATAATAAGTAAAGACTTAAGATAAGTTAAACACGATTTATAAGAGAGTCGCGTTCGAAAGCTATATATCTTTTTATCATTTAAGATTTAAGATGTTTAAAATGTTTAAAGCTTTAATTATTTTGATTATTTTAATCTTAAATTCAAGATGTTTAAGAATTAAGTCATCTTAATTATCTTAATTCTATTGATAGATCTTTTCTTTCTAATTATCTTTGTAAAGAACGATGCGCGACAAATAGTACTTATTAGCACGCGACTCGTAATATTATCTTCTCTTTTCAAGAATTTTCGTCTTGAAATCATTTATTCTTTCTTATTATGTTAATCAAGTTAATTATTAAACAACGTCGCAATTTCGTTGTTAATCGTCGCTATAAATACGTTCTTTTCTTAATGCGTTCTTATTAAATCTATGTTTTATTTAACGTATCTTATTAAATAAATAGAGAATATCTTAAGTGTAAAAAGCGTTATCGAAAGAATCGAAAATGCGATTTGACTCTTGATTATTCAAGAAATGAATGAAGCTATTTAGAAGACTAAAAAGCTAAATGATGAAATAACAAAATTGCGTCTAAGAATTGCGCGAAAAACGAAACAAAAAAACGCTAATTTTGTCGTTTAAAAAATATAAGTGATGCGAAATCGAAAAATATCTTGAAAATCAAGAAGAGCAAAGAAGAGCTCGAATATAAAAAGAAACGTTCAAAGCTTTATTTAATACTATTATTAATTCTTTATTGTTCGCTCTTTTGTTCTCTAATGCTTTGTCAACTCTTATGAGTAATTTTATTGTTAACGAAATCGTCGTAGTTTGTCAAGACACTTCTTTAGATTCTTAAGTAACTCTTATGTATTCTCGAAAATAATTTTTTTTTATTTAATAAGATACTTTTGACCTTTTTGTTGTAGAATTTTCTTAATCTTATATTGTTTTTCTGTTTGTAAATAAAAATAAAATGTGTTCTATAAAGACGTAATTAAATTCGCTAGTTTCAATAATAAAATATAAAATACTAAAAATAATTTGACGTTCTTAATTAAGTCAAATTCGTAATTGATTAATTTCTTTGTCTTCTTAACGAGAAACGATTCAACTTTAACATAATTTAATTTCTTGCTTAATTTTCTTGTCTTAAGATTTTTTGTAAAAAAATATATTTTATTTTTTTCTTTTAGCTAAGATGTCGTTTTTCGTTTTTCGTTTTAGTATTTGATTAACTTTTCTTGCATTTTCGAAATATTGTTATGTATCTTTTTTAGTGTTGCTATTCTCTTAATAACTAATTAAGCTAATAGATGCTTTTGCTCTTTCTTAAAGAGATTAAACTTTTTATTATAATTGACGAAGAATGAACTTATCTTAATAATATTCGAAATTTTTGCATTTAATGCTAGTTAAGTTATTGATGAAAGGAATATTTAATTGTTGTAAATATTGTTGACATAATGTCTTAAATATTGCTTTAAACTTTGATTTGTTCGCTTTATTTAATTATTTATGATCGAATAATAGACAATAAACATTCTAAGTCTTGTTTCTAACATTGATAGAAATGTTTTTTAATAGTTAAACGTGAAGAGCTTGTCTTTGTCACTAATTAGTTCTTTAAATATATTATAATATCGTATAAGTCGATTTAATACAATGTATTTTAGTTGTTTTGCTATAAACTTCTTTTTGCATGCGATAATATATAAGTACTTAATAAGTTTGTTAATTATTACTAATATCAAATTATATTTGTCTTTAATTGCTAGATTTGTCAATTTAAGCAACTTAATAATAAAATTTATCGTAATTTTATTTTATAACAATTTAGATAATTTCTAATATTGAATTTCGTCATAGTTCGCATATGTATTATGTTTGTTTTACTAATAGTTAAAACATTGTTTAATGTATATTTTAACAACTTGTTTTATCTAAAGAAACTAATAATGTTAACGTAAAAACTAAAGAGTTTTAATTATTTTCGAATGTTTTTGTAGTAATTTATCATAATGTTTCTTTATACATTTGTCGATGTTGTTAATAAATATTTAAAATTTTTCTTTCTTTATTAGAAATTCTTTATTATTGTTTTTAAATATTCGTAAGATAACATTTAGCTTATATTTGTTTACTAATAATAATTCGTTTTTGTTAATTTTAAGTATATTGTAATTAAACGATTTCTTCGTTTTTATATAATTATTTCTTTTGCTAAATGCGTCTACTTTTTCGTTATCTTTATTTAATATATATTGTATTTTAAACTTGTATTGTTTAAATTATTCTAATTATTATATTTGTTTTTTGTTAAATTGTTTAATAATAATGAAGTGCAAAAGGATTTTATAATTTGTAAGAATCGTAAGTTTTAATAATTCTAGAAAAATTACAATAGCGAGTAGCTTTTTATCGTAAATGTTATAATTTAATTCGATTAATAAAAAAATTCTCAAAAGATATATTATTAAGTATTATATATTTTTATGTTTTTAATTAAAGCATGCATCGATAGCTAAATTTAATGTGTTAATTTTAATTTTACTTAATAATCGTAAGTTGTACATCTTTAATACTAGTTTTTTTAAGCATTTTAGTTTAAGATTTTAAAATAATTTTTTTATTTTTATTTTTATATTTATGACGTCTTTTTTTTTCGTAAAATTTATTAATGATATTGCGTTAACAAAGTAGTTTTTAATGAATTTCTTGTTGTAATTTATAAAATCTAGAAAAAATTAAACTTCTTTAAAGTTAATGAATGATTTTTATTTTTTAATTGTTCGTAGCTTTTTAAGATTTATGCGTATTTTATGTCGTTCAACGACAAATCTAAAAAAGTTAATTTTTTCAATTTAAAATGTAGATTTTTTTTATTTAAACATTTTAATACTTTGAAAACATAATTTATATATTTTTTCAAAATATTTAAGTAGATTATGATGTCGTTCAAGTATACTATAACAAATTGATTCAAATATTATTGTAATGTATTATTAATTATTTCTTAATACTTTGTTAAGACGTTCGTAAATTTGAATGACATTATTGTATATTTGTATAATTTATATCGTATACAAAAAGTTGTTTTTTATTTTTTTTCTTATTTTTTTTTTATTTAGTTGTACGCTTCTTGTAAATTTAATTTAATAAAATACTTTACTTTAAATAATCGATCTTGAAACTCGTTAATGTTAAGTAGTAAATATTGATTTTTTATTGTAATGTTGTTTAGCTTTTAACTATTAACATATAGATAAAAGATTTCGTTCTTTTTAAATACAAAGAGAATTAAGTATTTTGTCTATAATTAAGATTTTTTAATAAAAAAAAATTTTTCGTTTTTTGCTAGATATTCGCGAAGTGTTTTTAGCTTTTTTTTAAATAAAGTTTATATAAATTTAAACGTAGATTGCTTGTTTATTTTAAGTTTAATTTCGTAATTTTACAATTAATGTTTAAATAAAGTCTTAATCGTTTTTTTTTAGAATAAATGCTTTTAATTGTTGTATATTCGTAATATGTACTTTAGCGATTTTCTCGCTACATTAAATAGTTTAAACCTCTTAAAAGATTCGCAATTTTTTTTACTTATTTTCACTTTATAATTTAGTTAATCTTTGTTAATGCTTGTTAAGTCGAATTTTATTAGATTGTTTTTTTGCAAAGATATAAACTCGCTATTTGCGATCAAATTTCAATTTAATTTTTTATCTATTATCGAACGTTATTAATGCGTAGATTAAATGTGAATTGCGTAATTACATTGCGCAAATCTAAGTACTTGTGTATTTTAACTAACTTCTAAATTATACTACTTTAATCAAGACATTTCTAGAACGATATTATAAATAATTATTTTTACTATATTAAAAATTAGTTTCTCGTAATGTTGCTAAATAGTTATCGATAATAATTTCGTTTTTTTGTTCACTTTTTTATTTCTTGCGAGTAATAAGTTTTTATCTACAATTACTAGATTGTAAGCGTTAAACTTCTTTTAAATAAAATATTCTTTTCTCTTTATAAAACCTTTAATTATAAAATTATTTGTCGCATTAAAATTAATTAATGTTGTAAATTAATTTTTTGCATAAATGCGAGTATTTTAACTAATAATGTTTTATCTAGAACTTTTTATAATTAATTTAAATTTTTATTAAATAGTAATTATTGTTTAATTTAATCTTAAGAGTATTATTGATTTGCTTTCTAATATTGTTTTAACTATTAAATATTTTTCTTAATATAATATTAATTTGCTAACAATTTATTAAGCTTTATAATTAATAATCTTTTGCAAAGTAATTTACTTTGTTATATAAATAGTATATTTTCTAGAATTTTTTATCTTGCTTTTCTTTAAAATTCTTTTCTTTGTATTATTAAATAAAATTTTATTTTATTAATATAAATTTACGATAGTTTAAATTATTATATTTCTAATTAAAACAAAATTCTTTTTAATAATATTTAATTGTTAATTTAAAGAAGATTATTGTTTTTTTATAATTGTTTTATAAAATTTGTTGTTAAAATTAATAATTACTTTAATAAGATTAAATATATTGCTAATAATTTTGTTATTGCGCATAATTTTGTTCTTAAGATTGTTTGTCAAATTTTGTTAAAACATTGTTATAAATACAATATTGTTTTATTTAATAAAATTAATATATTTTTTAAATTTTGCTATATAATTTGTTGCAAAGATTTGTTAAATTAAGTATTAAATTTTTTTTTTGCAATTTGTTTTTTGTTAAATATTTCAAAGATTCTTCTAAACTCTTTTTTAAAATTGTTAAAATTTGTAAATATTATACAAGAATTTTTGTTATAATTTTTTGAATATTTGCGTAAGTTTAACTTAAGTTAATATTAAGCTCTTTCTCTAAAAAATATTAATACAAAAATTGTTTTTTAATTTGCTAGAATAAGATAAAAGATAAAGTAAATATTTATTTGCATAAATTAGTTCTTTAAGTTAATACAATCTTTATAATAGATATTAGATTTATTAATTTTTATTTTACTGTTTTTTCTAAATATTGATTAATATAATACTAATAAGTTAATACTTAAAATAAAAACATATTAATTTAATATAAATATTCTTAAAGTATTTAAAGTATTACGCTAATACTTTCGTAAAAAGTATTAAAGAGAATTTATATTATGAAAAAGAATTTGTAAATATCGTTAAACAATATAAGCAATTATCTAATAACAAGAATTGCAATTATAGACAATTTTATATTTAATAAATCTTTATAGATAATTTAATAAATTAGAGTAATAATAAGTAAAGATTTAAGATAAATTAAATATAATTTATAAAAAAGTTGCGTTCGAAAGCTATATTTTTTTTTTTTAGGATTTAAGATGTTTAAGATATTTAAAATTTTAATTATCTTAATTATCTTAATCTCGAATTTAAGATATTTAAGAATTAAGTCTTTCTAATTATCTTAATTCTATCGATAGATTTTTTTCTTCTAATTATCTTGTAAAAGAAATGCATAGCGAATAGTATTTATTAGTATATAACTTGTAATAGAATCTTTTAAATTGTAAATGCTTTTGCTTTAATTGCAAGTTACTTAATTTTTTTAAAATATTATAACTTTGCTAGACGTTTATTAATATAATTAATATAAGTATCTCTATTAGGAAAATCTATTTGTTTGTGCTATTTTTTGTTGACAAATATTGATAGCTTTGTAAAAAAAAGTCTTTATCTTATATTTTTAACTTGCAATTGCAACAACAATTTTTGCAAACTTATCTAGTTTTTCGAGTTATCGAAGACTTCTTTTACAAAAAATTGTAATAACAATACTTTCTAAGTCTTTGTCTCGAAACTCTTTTAAGAGCTATTATTGTATTAATTTGCGAATTGTTTTTAACAAATTTAAAATATTTTTTCTAAATATATTTCTTTTTGTTATAATTGTAGCAAATATATTTCTTATATATATTTAAGGTAACTTTGTTAGAATTATATAGAAAAAACTTTATTGTATTTTTTTAACAATTTGCAACTGTTAAGTTGTTGTAAGTCTTAGTTATTAATAATTTGTAACTATACAAACTTTTTCTAAAATTATTGTATAATTTTAAGAACAATTTCTTAAGATTTTGTTCTTAATTTCGAATTATTAAGATAGTGCGCTCTCTATACGTTGTATTAGCGCAACAAGAATATCTTTTATCTTAGAAATTTAAATTACGCTATTAATTTTCTCTCGAAAATCTCTTCTTAATTAATACAAAAAATAATTAGATTATTAATATTCGATATATTTGTTTAGATTTATTTTTAGTATCTTAACATAAGTTACAAAGCTATTAATATTTTAAGATTAATCTTGTTTAACTTTCTTGTACTTGTAAGAAAAGACAAGAAAACAATTCTTTAAGTTCTTAATAAAATTTATTAAATACTATATAAATTGTTCTTAATTTTACTTTTTTATCTTGTAATTTTGTTTCTTCTTGCAATCTTTTTATTGTATTATCGACGTATTATAAAGATATTATTGTATTTAGCAAATCTTTAAATTGTTTATGAAAAATTAATTTTTGCTAATTTCGAAGAAGATTTTTGTATTTCGAATTTAGTTTTTTTATTTTTTAAAGTTCTTTTTATAGTAGTAGTTTAGTTAAATCAATTTTTAGATCGAACAAAGCGTTGTCTTTTAAGCGTTAATTTGCTAATTTTATTATTAAAGTAATTATTACATAAATAACGCAAACTAATTATTCTAACTTTGTTTTTACAAAAAAAAATTAAGAACTTGGTTTTTTGCTTTGCATAAAATCTATATTCTTTTACTTTTTCTTTAATTAGTAATTTTCTATAATTAATATCTTTGTCGAATTGCAACAATTATATAGTGTTGTTACTTTGCAAAACTTCTCTTTGTAATATAATATAAATTTTTGTAGTACTATCGAAGATAAATTAAATATTTGCACTATTATTGTTTCAAGAGCGCTAAGATATTGTTTATTTCTTGTTAATCTCTAAATTTTGTCTTGTATTGCGTATTAAATTAATTATCTTGTTAAATAATTATTTATATATATTAAGACAAATTAATATCGTAAAACTATATATAAATATATAATAAGATATTGCTAGTATATAGAATTGCACTTTAGAAAGATATTAATTTGTAAGAATTCTTAGAAAGAAAACTTTGCATAACGTTAAGTTGCTATTACAAGAACTTAATATTAATAATATATTTGTTAATTATTAAGAACTAATATTATATATTATTACTAATTAACTTAAATCTTTACAATAGAATTAATTCTTTTTATTTTTATAAAATACTCAAAATAAAGATTCTAATAATATTCTATTATAAGTTTGCTAATGCTAACAAATCTTACAAATTAACAACAAGATTACTATATAATTATAACTTTATATATACGAGCTACAATAATTTGACAATACAAAGCCTTTGTTTTTATTACTTATTATTCAAAGCTAATTGTGTTATCTAGAGAAATATTTGTCTTCAAGATTACTATTATTGTTAAGATAATATAGAGGTTGTTCTATCGAAATCTATTTATAAAATTAAGTTTTTAAATTATTAATATTAAATTGTTTAGTCTGTTTTTCTTAGATTTGATTTGTCTAATTATAACAATAATTTAATATATTATTAAGAAATACGTATTCGAAAAGAAAATAATTAATTTAATTTTTCAAGAAAATCTAATTAAAGATTTTGATTTATAATTTCTTTTGTAATAGCAACTAATATATATAGAGTAATTTAGATTAATTGCGTCGATTTAAGATAATTAAGTTCGATTTAAGAAATCGAATTAAATGTTGGCAATTCGATTCGAATTAAATCGAAAGTCTTGACAATTTAATTTATAAAGTTGAAATCGACAATTTTATTTAATTTCAAAAGTTAAATCGAAAATTGAATCGAAAATTGAATCGAATTGTCAAGACTATTATTTTTAGTAAATTTTATTATTTTTAGTAACAATTAATTGATAATTTAATAGAAATAGTTAATTTATTTAAATTTTTTAATAAATATATTAGATTGTTTTTATATTATACATTTAGATTAATCGCGTTAACCCGAAAATGTCACGTGCAAATGCCAAGACTTGGGTCAAAAAAAATTCGAAGAATCGAATTGCTCAAAGTAGTTTAATCGATTACTATAAGTAGTTTAGCGCGAAGCGCGCTAAACTACTTTGAGCGATTCGATTTCAAAAAATCGTCGCGATTCAATCTTGGCGTCGGGTCGAGTTAAAGGAATAATATTATCACTTGACTTAACGATTAGTCTATATATATTACTATTGTGCATTATCTAGATAATAATTAAAAAAATTAAAATTAAAATTAAAATTATACTATTTTTAGTATTTTTATCATTCTTGACGATTCGATTCGATTTTAAAAATTAAAATCGAAAATTAACTCGATTCGATTCGAGTTAATTTCAAAATAGTTAAAATTAAATTAATTTTCGATTTAATTTCTAAAGCTAAATTGTCGATTCAATTTAATTCTAGAAGTTGATATCGAATATTAAATTAATAATTAGTCTAGAGTAATTTAAGAAATTTAAATTAATATAGTATATTTAATCGAAATCTAGATAAAAGAAAATAAGCAATTATCTTTGCAACAAAGTTATAATAAATATAAGTATTAGAGACAACAAGTTAAATATAATACAAGCTATAAGAATTGATTTTAACAATTTTCTTAAAAAAATTGCGCAACTTAGACAAAGCAATAAGACTTTAACAATCTTATAAAGAATATTAAGAATAATCGATAATAATTAGAGTTTTCTTTTAATTATCGACTTAGACTATTAATCTCTTATATCGATAAAAATAGATTAGTTAAATACTAATATTAATATAACTAAAATTGTAAGCAAGTTAAGCTTAATAAATATTGTACTAATTAATAGATTAAATTAAATATTATTGCAAGCTTACAACAATAAGAACAAGTTTTAATTGCTTGCTTTAAGTAGTTTAATACAAAATATTTAGTAAGTTGCATTAAATTATAACTCGAATGCACAAAAGATCATTATATATAAAAATAATCTCTTTCGAAATATTCTAATCTATAAAAGATTCTTTTGAAGTTTGCTATTATCTCTAATATATATAGAAAATAATTTTAGAGAACAACAAAGCTTTGTTATTTGCAGAAGACAAACAATTAAATTATATTATAGACATAAACAATGTATAGTATTAATTGTTTTATTAGAATAATTGAACAAAGTTTCGAGAGAATTTAAAACTAAATAATAAGAAAATTATCTTTTATTTATATAAGCGCAATAATAAGAAGCAAATGTTACAAGCTATATACTAATAGTATATACTATTTATTATATATTGCTTTTTATAACATAACTAGAAAGAGAAGATTTGTTAACAAGATTAAGATAATTAAGAAAACTTAACTCTTAAATATCTTGAATTTAGAATTAAGATAATTAAAAAGACTTAATTCTTAAATATCTTAAATTCGAAATTAAGATAATTAAGATTTTAAGTATTTTAAACATCTTAAACTTTGAATAATAATAAAATATATAACTTTCGAACGTAACTTTCTTATAAATTATGTTTAATTTATCTTAAGTCTTGACTTATTATTACTTTGATTTCTTAAATTATCTATAAAAATTTATTAAATATAAAATTGTCTATAGTTACAATTCTTGTTATTAATTAATTACTTATATTGTTTGAAAACGTTTGTAAATCTCTTTAATAGTATAAATTTTTTCTAATATTTTTTACAAAAATACTAGCGTATTACTTTAAATACTTTAAGAATATTTATATTAAATTAATATATTTACATTTTAAATATTAGCTTGTTAGTATTATATTAACTAATATTTGATAAAAACAATAAAACAAAAATTAACAAACTTAACGTTTATTATAAAGATTATATTAACTTAAAAAATTAACTTATACAAGTAAATATTTATTTTATTTTTTATTTTGTTTTAGCAAATTAAAAAACAATTGTTGTATTAATATTTCTTAGAGAAAGAGCTTAATATTAACTTAAATTAAATTTACGCAAATATTTAAAAAATTATAATAAAAGATCTTGTATAATATTTACAAATTTCAACAATTTTAAACGAAAGCTTTAAAAAATCTTCGAAACATTTAACAAAAAAAAAATTGCAAAAAAGTAATTTAGCATTTAATTTAACAAATCTTTGCAATAGACTATATAATAAAATTTTAAAACTATACTAATTTTATTAAATAAAACAATTTTGTATTTATAACAATATTTTGATAAGATTTTAAAACCAATTTTAAGAACAAAGTTATATATAATAACAATATTATTAACAATATGTTCGATTTTGTCGAAGTAGTTATCGATTTCGACAACAAGCTATATAAAAGAATTATAAAAAAGCAATACAATTAATTTTATAAAAAAATAGAAATCTTTTTTAAACTAACAATTAAACATTATTAAAAATAATTTTGTTCTAATGAGAAATACAATAATTTAAATTATTGTATTTCTATATTTATAAAATTGAATTTTACATAATAATGCAAAGAAAAAAACTTTAAAAGAAAGCAAGATAATAAATCTAAAAAAACGTACTATTTACATAACAAACTAGATTACTTTACAAGAGATTATTAATTATAAAACTTAATAAATTGTTAACAAATTAATATTATGTTAAAAAAATACTTAATAGTTAAAATAATATTAAAAAGCAAATTAATATAGAAGTAAATACTCTTAAGACTAGATCGAACAACAATTATTATCTAATAAAGAACTTAAATTAATTATAGAAAGCTCTAAATAAAATACTATTAAACAAAACATTCGCATTTATGCAAGAAGTTAATTAAATACTTTAGAAACTATTAAACCTTATAAGTTAATTATCGACTTAAACAAAGAATATAATTAAAGAGATTTTTATAAATATATAATAGATATTATAGATTATCTTAAGACTTTAGTTAACTTATTAAAGATTATAAATAAATACAAGAAAATGCTAAAAAGTAATATTATTACAAAAAAAAAATCTAATATTATTGTAAAATAATTAGATATATTTATTAAAATATATACGTAACAATTTGTTATAAACAAGAAATTTAAAATATTAATAATTAAGTATAAAGATATTGTTATTAAAAAAGTATATTAACTGTATATAAGATTTAGTTAAACTATATATTATAACAATATATACTAAATTTATCTAAAGAACAAACAAGAAATTAATTAATTTTGGAAGAAAATATATATATATATATTTTTTTTTTATACTCGATTCAACACCTCTAAGAGTCTATGCGAGACTATATATTTTTGTGCGATTAGATTTTCAAATCTAGATCGCGACGCTTCAATATTAAAATTATCTATTATAATATTCACGTACAAGGAAATTCTTCATAAAAATTGTAAAAATCGTATTGATTCGTAATTCACAAAAGAAATTTTATATGTCGTTCCACAATTCTAGCTTCTTAAATTTGTGCACATCGAAAACAAAAACTTTAAGAACTTACGTATAAGCTCTCTTTGTAAATTGCGATCATGTGAAGATTGTTTATCGATACGTAATGTTCATGTATTTCTCTTTATGTAATTCTAGTGTTCAAACTCAAAGATAATAGTAATGATAATAATGATAATGATGTTGTTGTCTTCGCAATTAGAAGAATCGACTTGTTGTAATAATTGCATCGAACGTTTGCGAACGTCTTGCTTATTGATGCTAAGAACATTTGGCTCTATCGAATATCGCAATATTAATAGATTCGTAGCTAGCATCACGTATAGATAGTTCTCTCGTTAATCTATTATATTAATTAAGATTAACAATTGTTAACTTATAGCAATAATTGATTTTAATATAATAAATAATTTTATAATTAAAGCTCTTGTAAAGAGAAAAAAAAAATTTACTTAAAAGAAATCTAACGCTTACAATTTAATAATTGTAAATAAAAACTTATTATTCGCAAGAAACGAAAAAGTAAATAAAGAAACATAATTATTATTAATAGCTATTTAGCAATATTACAAGAAACTAATCTTTAATATAGTAAAAACAATTATTTATAATATTGTTTTAAAAATGTCTTAATTAAAGCATTACAATTTAGAAATTAATTAAAATATACAAGTATTTAAATTTGTACAATATAAATACGTAGTTTATATTTTATTTACGCATTAATAACGTTTAATAATAGATAAAAGAACAAGTTAAAACTTAATTGCAAATAGCAAGTTTATATTTTTGCAAAAGAACAATTTAATAAAGTTTAACTTAAAAAATATCAACAAAAATTAACTAGATTATAAAGTTAAGATAAATAAAGAAAACTACAATTTTCTTAAAAGCTTTAAATTATTTAATATAACAAGAAAATCGCTAAAGTATATATTACAAATATATAACAATTAGAAGTATATATTATAGAAAAAGAAAACAATTAAGATTTTATCTAAATATTGATTGTAAAATTACAAGATTAAATTTGAATTAAGCAATCAATTTACGTTTAAATTTACATATATTTTACAAAAAAAGCTAAAGATACTTCGCGATTATCTAGCAAAAAACAAAAAGAAAAAATTTATCAAAAAATTCCAATTATAAGCAAGATACTTGATTCTCTTTATATTTAAAAAGAATAAAACTTTTTATCTATATATTAGATTGATCGTTAAGTCGAGTTTCGATTCTAACTTTTAGAATTAACTTAATCTATCGATTTCAACTATAGAAATCGACTTGAAACCCAATTCGATTCGCGCTAATTTGAAATCGACTTGATTCAAACTCAAGTCGATTTTCGATTCCAATATTAGGAATCGAATCGAATTGTTAAGAAATCGAAAATTACGTTATTATGTCAAGAATTACTATTTTTAGAATTAAACATTTATTAATATATTGCATTTTGTGCAATCTATAGACTCTATAAATCTTATAGATGCGATTTATTACTATAATACATTTTTTGCATCTATAGATTCTATAGATCTTATAAATGCTATTTAATGTTTTTCTTTTTCTAAAATAGTAATGCATTACTATAATGCATTATCTTATTATAATTTAAATAATTAAATATTATTAACTATATATGTGATGCTAGTTCCCAATAACTAACGAACACGTCATTAGTACCAAGTTATCGTAGTAACAACTTGGCATCGTATAGAGTTTTTTTTCTAAGAATTTTCTTCCAAAATTCTCACGAATTAATGTCTCTCTAAATTGCAATTATACATACTACGTAGTCTTGTCTTTAGCGCGTCGATGTAACAACGTCTTGTTATACGTTCGTACATAGTCTTATAGTATTAATTCGTCTTAATCTTTTTGAGCGATTGTTCGACAAAACGATCAACTTGATACGCAATACAAGGCGAAATTTGAAGACGAACAAGAAATAGACGACGTTTTAGCGATTTTAGAACGACGAAAATGCGAATAATTAACTTGTCTTCAACAATATTATAAAAATTTACATCACATTATAAGAAAAAGACTTATAGAGTAACGACGCTACACAATTGTCGCAATTCGACAAAGACATCAACTACGAAAAGCTTCTAATTAAAGAGAAAGTAAAGGGGCGTAGACTTTAGACGAAGCGAGAGCTTCGCATCGCTTAAGCAAAAAACAAATTTCTTTTAAAGTCGCTTCGTGAGAACAAGATTAAAGCGACGAATTAGCGTCGTTCATGCAAAGATTACTTCGATAACAAAACTAGCGAATCAACATTAAAGAGATAGCGCTTTGTTCGTTTTATAAGATCGACTCAACTAAATTTCTACTACGAAAAGAACTTTAAAGAATGAAAGAACTAGATTTAAAGTGCAAGAAACTTCTTCGAAATTAATGAAAATTAATTTTTGACGAAGAACTTAAAGATTCGTTAAATTCCATAATATCTTTGCGACACGCCAACGACGCGATAAGAAAACTATAAGAACAAGCGAACGAACAAAATAAAGAAGTGAAACTAGAAATTGTTCGCACAATATTTAATTAATCTTATAAGAAATTTAAAAAATTATCGTCTTGCCTTCCCTCGCAAGTACGAGAAGATTAAACAAAATTAATTTTAAAGCGTTAACGACTTCGTAATTTACATTAAGATATTAAAGACAAATCTTAACAAATACATTAAACGTTAACGACGTAATTATTTTTTGCATCGTCTAAGAAGAAATCTTTGTAAAAAAATCAATAACGTAACTTAAATATCTAAGACGAGAAGCGCTCTTGTTGCGTTAACATAGCGCATAAAGAGCGCTTTAATCTCTTGATTCAATGTTAAGAACAAAATTTTAAATCGAAAATTGTTCTTAAGATTACGCAATAACTTCAAAGAGAATTCGTATAATTGTAAATCAAAAAAAACTAAGTTCACAACTAAGACTTGCGACGTTTTAACGACAAGAAGTTGTCAAAAAAGTACGACAAAACTTTTCTTACGTAACTTTAACAAAGTTAACTCGAATGTGCAAAAGAAGCGCATCTACTACAATTGTAACAAGAAAAAACATATTTAAAGAAAATGTTCTAAATTTGTCAAAAACAACTTGCAAGTTAATGCAATTAATAAATTTTAAAAGAGCTTTAAAGCAAACGTCTTAAAAGCGTCGTTGTTACGATCTCTTATTAAAGAAGTTTTTAATAATTCGAAAAATTAAATAAGTATAAGAATTGTAGTCGCAATTGCGAATTAAAAACACAAGACAAAGACTCTTTTTGCAAAGCTATTAATATTTGTTAACAAAAAGTGACACAAACAAAGAGATCTTTTCGATAAAAACGTTTGTATTAATTGCATTAACGAACGTCTTGCGAAGATATAATATGTAAGAAAGATCGAACGATTTATAGTTGAAACAAAAGCTTTTACAATTTAAAAGACTTAATTTATAAGATTTTACGTCGCAAAAATCAAGATTCGCAATAATAAAAAACGAAAATACACAACGAAACAAGTTTTCTATGCATTTAATAAGATTGTATACAACATTATTGTCGATCTTTCTTAAATAATAAAAGTTAACTTCTACGTCGACTAGTATACGCTAACTTGGCGCTATCAAGTTACGAAGAATATTATTGTCGTTAAATTCTTAAAGAATTTTTTAAAACTTAAAAAACAAATTTTGATATTTGCTCTAATCTATTGCGATCTCGACGTCGACAAAACGTCAATAATGTGCGTTATACTTAAGAACATTTAGAACTACGACAATGTCTTCGATTTAAAAAATGCATTCACTCTTTCTAAGTACGAAGAGAAAGATTGTGAAATCGATTTGCTTTCTAGAAAGAAATCGTCTTATAACTCGTTATACATTTTTTTTAAACGAAAGCTAATTGTTCTACGTAATTATCTTTTGAAAAACTTGATTCTAAATAGAATTTGCGAATCAATTAACTTGATCGAAACATTAATGTTGTTTGTGTTAAAGAGCGATAAAAGTCTAAAATTATGCGTTGATTATCGCAATCTTAATGCAATTACAATCAAGAATTGATATTTTCTTTCTCTTATAAAGAAGACGCTAAATTGCTTAATAAGCGTCTCGTACTTCACGAAACTAAATTTAAAGAACGCTTACTATTAAATTCGAATTCGTTAAGACAATAAATGAAAGACGATCTTTCGAACACAATATAAACACTTCGAGTACGTAGTAATGTCGTTTAAATTAACAAACGCATTAACTATTTTTTAGATTTTAATCAACAAAGTCTTAAGAGATTTGATAAATTATCTTTGTGTAATTTATTTTAATAATATTTTGATTTACTTTAAGACACAAGAAAGACATTAAGATTGCGTACGTTAAGTACTTGATAAACTACGCTTCTACAAGCTTTACGCAAAGCTATTTAAATGCTCTTTTATAACAATCTTGATTAAATTTCTAAGATACATCATAAGTAATTATAGCGTATTAATAAATTTATGACGAGTCAACTTCATTAGAATATAATTTTAGTTTATTACTTTACGCGAGCTTTAGATGTTTCTAGATTTCGCAAACTTTTATCGACGATTTATGAAATACTATGCAAAAATTATTTGAGCTTTGACGAAGCTTCTAAAGAATAGCAAGCAAGACAAACAAAACGATTTTTTTGTATTTAACAAGAATACTATTCTAGCTTTTCGAAAGTTTATTATGATCTTCACGCAAACGTCTACGCTAATTTACTTTGACTCAAAAAATCACATTCGCGTTAAGACAAACGCTTTAGAATTCGCGATCGCGACAATTCTATCTTAATTAGTTTATCTTATAAGAAAAGTCAATTAAACGACGTAACATTCGATAACATTTTATTTAAAGAAAATAGTTTTCGCGAAGACTTAATACAAGATTTACGTTTAAAAGCTGCTTGTTATTGTTATTGACTTCAAGCAATATTAAAACTATCTAAAGAATAGTTATTATTTAATTATCGTATTAACGAATCATAATAATCTACGATATTTTATGAAGATAACGACGCTAAATCGTCGTTAGTTTTGATAGACACTCTCGCTAGCGAAATACAACTTCGAAATCAAATATCGCAGGAGAAAAACAAACCTAGTTGACAAACTCTCTTGACGCCTCAACTACAAGAGCGAATCAAATGATGAAATCTATCTACTTACGCTTCAAAATAAGTTGAAGAACATTATTGTCGTTTCTATTAAAATAACACCAATACTTACGAGAGACGTTCGCTAGGCGCTAACATCACGCAATGGGAACGAACCCAAGACTTAAGTATCGAAGATTGAAAAAAAATTAAATATTAAACTTTCTAATAAAAATGCTTTAAACAAGAAAAATACGATTAATAAATTTAAAGAGAAAGAAGTTGCAAACACAATTCAAAGCGCAATGACTTAACAATTGCGTCGCAATAACGTTCGCATCGCATACAACAAAAAAAAAACTTAAAAGCTTTCTTATTTTTGTTATTGTTCAAAATAAAAGAGTTGCAAGAAAAGAATTCTACAACGCTCAAAATTAAAAAGCAATCAATATTGCAAATCTTAAGTCAAACTTGTGCGAAAAGAGACTAGTTAATTCATAAAAAAAATAACATTCTTCTTTTATATTATTTTAATTTTTGACAAGACATTATTAAAGAGCGAGTTGCTACATTTGCATTATGATGACGTTCTAACAAAACACTTTAAAATCAAAAAGATACGCATTCTTATAAGCAAAAAATTCTACTAATTAAAGATAATCGCAAATATTAATACATATATTAAAGATTGCGATGTTTGTTAACGAAATAAGACTTTGCGTTATCGTTTCTACGAAAAGTTGACGTCGCTCTCTATTTTTGCTCAACTATGAGCAAAGATTTTGATGAACTTTATAACGAAGTTGTCTATTAGTCGTTGCGAGAATAATGTGTTTAACGCAATTCTAATAGTGATTAATCGATATTTCAAAATGTCTCTATACATTCTCGTCAAATCTATATGATTAACGAAAGATTTAATTAACATTTTATTCGAAAAGATGTTGCTTATTTATCTCGAAGTTCGTGAAATTGTTTTCGATCGTAGTTCGCTCTTTATTAGTGACTATTAATTCGCGATATATTATCGCATACGCATTAAATAAAAGCTAAGTATCGCTTTTTATTCTTAGATTAATAGATAAATCAAAAGATAGAACTAAACGTTGAAACACTATTTGCGTTGCTATTGCAATTATAAACAAAACAATTAAGATTTGTTGCTAGCTTTAATTCAATATACTTACAATAGCGCATCGCATGCGTCGACTAAAATGTTATTCTTCGAATTAATGTTTAAATTTGTTGCAAATTTTTGATTTAACTAGAATAACAAGAATTGTCTAGACGATTTTGTCGTTTAAGAGCGAATTCAATCTTTGTAAGACGAACGCGATCGATTAATAAATTGTCTATAGATTGCGCAACAAACGTAGATTCGAAATTACAATAAGAAGATTACTTCAAAAAGATATTAAGTCGATAACGAAATTATATTTTTTATCAAAAATCTTTTAGACGTTTGTTTAAAAAAGAAGTTGTCTTACAAGTTTACAAGATCGTTCGAAATTAAAAACATCGTTAACTCGCAAACGTATCGTTTGCGTCTTTTTGTTAAATGACGCATTTATTTTGTCTTTTATGTTTTACTATTAAAATTATATTATCGTAACTTAAACATCGTCGTCTCAAATAACATAATATTGATTAACAAGAATAAAAAGTAAGAAGTAAAAGATATTTTTGATCATAAGTCAAGATATGACAAGTCGTAATATTTTGTTCGATGAAAAAAGTTTTTATCATGTGAAAATAATTAAATATTAAGAAATTATCTCGTAAATGCGAGGCGAAAGCTCAAGAAGTACGATGCGCGTAAGTCTTTCGAAAAATTAATTGCGAAGACAAGAAAATCAAAACTTCGTGTTCGCAAGAGAGATTTTGACGATAAGAAATAAGATTTGATGTTATTACACACATTTAAGACAAAGGAAATCAACATAATTTACTCAAATAATGAGCTAAGCTAAACTTAGAGTTTATGAGTTTCAAATAAATTGCAATACATTATTGTCAAGTAGTTGTCGCGACAACGACGCAACGACATAGCGATTAAAAACGTATTTGCGCTTTGAAACAAAAGAACAAAAGATCTTTTCGTTTGTCGATTTAAAGCCAACATACAATAAGACGCTTGAAATGAGTCGCATAGTCTCTCGCGATAGTATACGAGAAAAGTTATCGTCGCTTCTTAACTCTTTCTTGAATATCTAAGAAAAATGAAGAAAGAAATCAAAAAATCTCTTTTATAGGCGCCCTCGAGCCTTGACAAGAAAATACATGGACTAGAAAATGCGTCGCACATAAAAACATAAAATATTGCTTATTATCTAATTAAATCTTAGAAATTCTAAAGAGAACTTGATAAGAGATCGACGTAATCGCGCAAACAAAGTGTCGTCATAACACATTAATTCTAGGAACTAGAATTCAAAAAAGAAAGACAATTGTGATGTTAATCTTTAATGATCAACGAACACGTCATTAATGTCAAGTCATCGTAGTGGCGACTTGACATCGTATAGAGTTTTCTCTCTAAGAATTCTTTTCTAGAATTCTCACGAATTAATGCCTCTTTAAATTGCAATTCTACATACTACGTAGTCTCGCCTTTAGCGCGTCGATGTAGCGACGTCTTGTTACACGTTCGTACATAGCTTTACAATATATTAACTATATGTTTACAATATATTGACTATAATATAATTAAACTAATAGTATTGGCGATTCGTGTCGATTTTTTGGGTCGATTTTCGATTCTAAGTCTACAACTCGACCCAAATTGTTCATTCCAACTTTAGGAATCGAATCGCCAAGACTTTCGAGTTAGGTATTCGACTCTAACTCGATGACCTAACTCGACGCAATCAATCTACTATATATTAATTATTAAAAGCTAAACAATATTACAATAAAAATCGATATTTACTATTTAGTATTAGCAAGCTTTAAAATTAATTAATTCGAAGCAAAATACTCTATTAAATTAAATTTACAAGAAGCGTATAGTCAAATTAGAATAAAAACAAGAAAAAAATAAAAAATAACTTTTGATATATAATATAAGTTATATAAAAACACAATAATATTATTCGAATTTATAAATATCTTAACAATATATTAAGAAATAATTAATAATATATTACAATAATATTTAAATTAATTTGTTATAATATGCTTAAACAATATTATAATTTATTTAAATATCCTAAAAAAAAATATAAATTATATTTTTAAAATACTAAAATATCTAAATAAAAAAAATCTATATTTTAAATTAAAGAAATACAAGTTTTACTAAAAAGAAATTAACTTTTTTGAATTTGTTATTAAACAATTTAAAATACGCATAAATTTCGAAAAGTTGCAAGCAATTAAAAAAAACTTATTTATTAATGTTAAGAAAGTTTAATTCTTTTTAAATTTTATAAACTACAATAAGAAATATATTAAAAACAACTTTTTTAATATAATATTATTAACAAATTTTACAAAAAAAAATACGTTATAAACTTAAAGATTAATAAAAAAAATTAGAATCTTATGCTAAAATGCTTAAAAATTTTAATATTAAAAATATACAATTTACAATTGTTAAATAAAATTAAAATTAATATATTAAAATTAATTATTAATATATACTTCAATTGAGAGTATAAAAATATATAATATTTAATAATATGTTTTTTAAAAAAACTTTTGTTAATTAAACAAAATTATAATATTTATAACAAAAAGCTATTTGCTATTGTAGTTTTTCTAAAATTATAAAAAGTATATATTGAAGAATTATTAAAACTTACAATTTTTATAAATTATAAAAAAAAATTGCACTTTACTATTATTAACTAGCTTAACAAAAGACAAACATAATAATTAGAGCAACTCGAACAATACAAGTTTAAAATATAATATATGTTAAAAAAAAAAGTAGATTCATTTAGCAAAAGAAGTAATTATATAAAAACAAAAAAATTGTTTAATTATAATATACTTAAAGTTAACAAAAACAAATTATTATTAGTAAATAAATATAAGCTAAATATTATTTTTCAAATATATAAAAACAATAGAGAAAAGTTTTTAATAAAGAAAGAAAAACTTCAAATATCTATTAACAAAATTAACAAATGGATAAAGAAATATTATAATAAATTATTGCAAAAGTACTTAAAAGTAATTAAAACTCTTTAATTTTTGTATTAGTATTGTTAGTTTTTTTAGATAAGATAATCTGTCAAAATATATATTAAACAATGTTTTAATTATTAGTAAAACAAATATAATATATATTGATATACAAGCTATAACAAGATTCAATATTAAAAATTATCTAAATTGTTATAAAATAAAGTTACAATAAACTTTATTATTAAGTTGCTTAAATTAATATATTTAATAATAATAGATAAATATAATTTGATACTAATAATAATTAACAAACTTATTAAGTAATTATTTATTATTATATATAAAGAGAAGTTGATAGCAAAACAATTAAGATATATTGTATTAAATTAACTTATACAATATTATAATATATTTAAAAAATTAATTAATAATAGAAACAAGCTCTTTATATTTAGTTATTAAAAGATATTTTTATCGATATTAGAAACAAGACTTAAAATGTTCATTGTTTATTGTTTAATTACAAATAATTAAATAGAGCAAGTAAATTAGAGTTTAAAGCAATATTTAAGATATTACGTTAACAGTATTTATAACAATTAAGTATTATTTTTATCTATAATACAACTAGCATTTAATGCAAAGATTTCGAATGTTATTAAAATAACTTTATTCTTTGTTAATTATAACAAAGAATTTAATCTCTTCGAAGAAAAACAAAAGTATTTATTAGTTTAATTAGTTATTAAGAAAGTAGTAATATTAAAAAAGATATACAACAACATCTTAAAGATACAAAAGAAATTAATTAAGTATTAAAACAAAAAACAAAAAACAATATCTTAAAAAAATAAAATATATTTTTTTACAAAAAATCTTAAGACAAGAAAGTTAAGCAAGAAATTAAATTATATTAAAATTAAATTGTTTTTTGTTAAAAAGATCAAGAAATTAAACAATTACAAACTCGACTTACTTAAAAATATTAAAGTATTTGTAGTATTTTATATTTTATTATTAAAATTAACAAATTTAATTATATTTTTACAAGATATATTTTATTTTTACTTATAAAAAGAAAAACAATATAAGATTGAAGAAATTCTATAATAAGAAAATTGAAAATATCTTATTAAATAAAAAGAATATTTTATTTTCGAAAATATATAAGAGTTACTCAAGAATTTAAAGAAGTACTTTAATAGATTACAATAATTTTGTTAATAATAAAATTACTTATAAGAGTTAACAAAGTATTAGAAAACAAAACAATAAACAATAAAAAATTAACAATAATATCGAATAAAATTTCGAACGTTTCTTTAATATACTTAATCTCTTTTTTGCTCTTCTTAATCTTTAAGATATTTTTCGACTTTGCATTATTTATATTTATTAAACAATAAAATTAATTTTTTTTGTTTCGTCTTTCGCGTAATTCTTAGACGCAATTTTATTATTTTATTATTTAACTTTTTAATCTTCTAAATAGCTTTATTCATTCTTTGATAATTAGAAGTTAAATTATATTTTTAATTCTTTCGATAACACTTTTTATACTTAAGATATTTCTTATTTACTTAACAAGATATATTAAATAAAATACAAGCTTAACAAGAACGCATTGTAAGAATAATATATTTATAGCAATAATTAACAACAAAATTGCAACATTGTTTAATAGTTAACTTAATTAATATAGTAAAAAAAAAAAAAAAAAGACAAAAATTCTTCAAGAGAGAAAATAGTATTACAAGTTGTATACTAATAAATACTATTTGTTATATATTGCTCTTTACAAAATAATTAGAAAGAAAAAATCTATCAACAAAATTAAAATAATTAAGAAAACTTAACTCTTAAATATCTTAAATTTAAGATTAAAATAATTAAAAAGATTTAATTCTTAAATGTTTAAAATTCGAAATTAAGATAATTAAAATAATTAAGATTTTAAGTATTTTGAACATCTTAAATCTTAAATAATAAAAAGATATATAGCTTTCGAACGCAACTCTCTTATAAATCGTGTTTAATTTATCTTAAGTTTTTACTTATTGTTACTTTAATTTCTTGAATTATCTATAAAGATTTATTTAATGTGATCGTTAAGTTAGGTCGAACACTTTTTTCTTAACTCGATCTACTCTTTTGGATCTTATAGGGTTAAGTCAAGGTCAAGGCGCAAATTCGACTCTAGAATTGGGTTTTGTCGAGTCAATGTCAAGAATCTAAGCTAACTTCGTCGCGTTAGCATTCGCTTATCTTATCTTATTTTATTTTATCTTATCTATGCGCTAACTCGATTAAGCTAGCGCAAGATTTACGTTAACTCAATTGAGCTAGCGCCAAATCCACGCTAGTCGCATATGATTAGCGCGTCACGTGACGTCACGTGATCGAGTAAATTAAATTAGGCGTTCGACGCGCCTTATACATTCGATCCATCTAGTTGAGCTAGAACTTTTGCTCGACTCTAGAATTAAAATTGAGCGAATTAACTCGATCGAGTTGAAACTTAATTCAACGATCATTCTAGATTTATTAAATATAAGCTTGTCTATAGGTGCAATCCTTGTTATCAAATAATTGCTTATATTGTCTAAAGATGTCTACAAATCTCTTTAATAGCATAAATTCTCTCTAATATCTTTTACGAAAGTATTAGCGTAACAACGAGATTTAAAAAGCAAGAAAAAATATAAAAAGTTTTTAAGAAAAGTAATAAAAAACAACAACAAAGTAAAAGAATATATAGAAATCGTTAAAAAGAGTACTTCGAGATAAGTTAAAGTATTAATTGTATTTAATTAAAATTTCTAACTTAAGTTAGAAAATTGTAGTTTAAATTAGAAAATTGTAATTTAAATTAAGTTTTTATAACTTCGATTAAATTTGTTTAACTTCGATTAAGTATTTTGTAACTCAAAATATATATTTCTTACTTAAGCAATAACTTGTTGTCTAAAGTAAATAACTTATAATAATATATTCTAGTATATTAATTATATTATTTAGATCGATATATTAAAGAATTTCTTTGCAAAAAATCTAGAGAAAAGACAATACAATCTATAATATTGTTGTTTAAAATACTATATATATATATTATTAAAATCTATTTTGCAAATTAATTGCTTTGCGTTACTAGTTTTCTATACAATACTAAAATAATCTATTCTTGATCATTAAAATAGTTTAAATATATAAGACTTCTATAGTAAGTTAAGTATTTAAAATTATACAATTGTTCTAAATATAAAAAACAATCTTCGAGCAATAAAACATAATTTTGTGTTTATAGAATATAAATTTTTAAGCTTGCAAAGTCTTAAGTTATTCAAATAACTTATAATAGTTTTGCGCTAATATATTGTTCTTAACAATTATTACACTCTTAAATTAAATAGAGCAAATATATATATTAGCTATAATAATAATAATAGTTCTTTACACAAAGGTTTAGTCTTAGAAGCGTTTAACTTTATTAACTATAGAAAGACTTATAATTTTATAATTAATGGTACTAATATTAATTGTTCGAAAATGTTAGAGAACAAATAAGTACTAAATATTACAAGCATAAAATTTATTTTAAACAATTAGATAAATATATTTAAGAAATAGAATACTCTAGATAGATTTCTACAATATTGCACTTTAACTTTTGAACAATTCTACATAGATATTGTAAATCTCTAGCTTCTTAACTTAGAATTTGTTCCAAGTATTTATATCTATATTCTAGTTTTGTTAACAACAAAAAAAGATTTTTGTTTTGTTTTTTAATTAAAAACAAATTCTTTTTTTGTTTATATTTTTTAAGGTTATTTTTAAATAATTAATTAATAATCTTTTTTGTTAAAAATTAATCTAGCTTTGTCTTATGCACAAAATTATTGTTGTTGAAGCTATAAATTAGATATTAAGCTTGCTACTTCTTTTCGACGCGTAAATAGATTTTTGTAGTATTTTAAGAGCAATAAGTTTGTGTTGAAGCAAGAGCGACTTGTTAAGCTCGAAAATTTGTTGTATTGTTGTTAGTCTAATCGTTAAACTCAATTTCGCGAGGAAATCGCTAAGTAATTGGGCTCAAGAAGCTTAACTTTAAAAGTCTTAGATTTTAAAAAATTTATAACTTTCTTGTATTTTATATGTATTTTATCAAAACTATGTTGATCTATAGAGAATTTAGCGTACTTTTAAACAAAAAAAGAATTGTTTGATTTAAACTAGTTTGCGTAGCGCAATCAATTAGTTTAGCTTCGAGTTAAACAAAGAAGTTTGTCCAAATCCTTAGGTTAAACAAAAAAAATGTGTTCGATTCGATCTAACAATTACACTAATTGTTGTTTACTTAAGTTAATTTATATATAATTAATAGTTATTGTAGCAAAGAATTAACTTATTTGTAAACTAATTAAGATTATAAATATAGATAAAACAATACAAATTATATAGATTAATTGTTAGATCAAGTTTTGATTCTAAAAGTTAGAATCGAAACTCGATCCAAATTTTTAGCGTAAAATCGAATTGCCAAGATTAATAAATCAAGCTACTTAATTGACTCGCTTAGAACAAATTCTTTCGCTTAATTGTCAAGAACTCGAATCTAACGTTATGAAATCGAGTTACGTAATAAATTCGGGTTTTCGCGATCAATCTATACAAATAGAAGAAAATTAAAATTAAAAATGCAAAAGAAGAGACGAAATTTTTATGCGAATAATAATAACTCTAATATTAATCTTAGATTTCTAGTATCAAATGTTGCTTACTAAACATAATACAAGCTTTATACAAAATATCTATGTAAATTAGATGCAAATTAGTTGTCCCGAAATATCTATAAGATATCTAAAAAACTTAGTAAGAGAGATCGCAAATATTGGTGATATTCCCGAGTCAATCGTAGTTATCTTGGTCAGCCGCACCTCGGATACCAGGTAGCCTTTGCCGAGCACAGCTGTCCAGAGCATGTCTCTCAGGCCTACAGCTGACTCGCCATTTCTGTCGCGTTGTCTTCGCCATGATCCTAGATACTGTATTATAGCTCACTTGGCTAGGAGCTTCTGTTGTGCCCTGTGTTCCAAAGTAGCTCGCGTCAAGATCACTCTTCGCTTGCCGCTTCTTGTGGACAACAAGAACACCAATTCGCGATTGATCAACGCAAATGCTTTGACGGTTTGCCGCTTTGGCGTTGAGCTCTCACTGGGCGTTCGCTCCTCGTCACCTCGGGTAAAGCATCTACCCACCATCTGGACACGATACCCTTCTCGCAGGCGGACTGTGACAGCCGTACTTTATTGATATCTATCGACTAGGGGGGTTCATTCACAAGCCCAGCATCATTTTTCCAGGCGATTGATCGGGAATCTCGCTTAGCCCTGTAGCCTTGGCACTCCGCGTACTTTAATCTGCCACATCACCTATTCCAACACTCTTGCCACTTCATGGTCAGACATATCAAGAATCGCCTAAATGTGGTAGTGCGGTGCTCTGGCAGTCGAGATTCAACTCGATCCCAGAAGCGGGCCCTAGAGCTTGCTCAGATGTCTGCATCAAAGCCTTGTCCCATGAAGTCCAGAATCACCAGAGCGAGTACAACACGTGGACCAAGGGCTGGCAAGCCAAACCTTTTGGAAACGGCAATGGCAACAGCAACTGGTTCCCAGTCTTCGTGAGTTTGAGCTCATTCCGCACGTAGGTGGCAGGAATACTGATTCAAGAGTCAGGTCGAAGCTGCAGTTGGGCACCATAATTACGAAGTTCACATCTATAACCTAAAGCGCCTCTACTGGGTCAATTATTTCGTACCTGCCACTGAGACACCCATCGCACGTTCGAACCGCATTGCCACGCGCGACTCGGCGGGGGCGAGAATTGAAGAACTTCGGGCAACATGGGTTCCACAATTGGGGTCAATCATGACTGACCATCGAACCAAAATGCAGTCAATTTCGACGGCGGAACTGAGAGGACAAATCGACCGTGCGTGCGACGAGGCCTATTTAGCAGGACTAGGCAAAGAACTACAGCAGGCTAAGGGGTACAAGCCGCTGACAACTTTGCCGGCGAGCAATGACCTCATCCCACTGGCAAGAGTCTACCACCGGGAAATGTCGGCTAAAGCTCGTTGTAACTTCTGGGCCCAGACATGGAGTCTGGAGCTGGCCTTGAACGTATTCGATTGGGCAAAGGATATCGTTTCCATCGAGGCGAAATGAACGAAGAAAAGGCCACTCCGCCGTCCTGGTGGCGGTATGCAAAGAAGCAGACGAAGAACGTGTCCGCGATCAAGCAGCTCCCGTCGTTGGGATCCGACAACTCCTTGGAAGAGCTGTACCGAAAGCGAATCCCAGGTTGGACCAGACTTGAAGGCCAGGCAGGCTATACTAAGAAGTATGAGGTTGCCCATATGACTCTACCGCTAAGGTACCACGACGCTCGTCACTACGAAGTAATACAAACCGGGGTCATATTGCGTGACGTCGAGTTCGAGATGACAGCCCAGAGTTCGAAGTCGTTCAACGGCAGGTATAAGTTCAATTTCGAGCCCCTTATGAGCGCGACGGTTGCTTCCGACCGTTCCTTTCTGGTTCGACTGAATGCTCGATCGCGGTCGGTCGAGACGCTTGCACCCCCCGAGGCCGGCACTCGAGTAACGGTTTCAGTCGTGCTGGGGCAAGACCCTGTGGTTACCGAGTTCGTTGGGAATGTCATCTCAACGCCCCCAGGTGACAATGAATACGAGATTGCGATGATCTTGACTCGTAAGGGAGGTGGATCGGGTTTGGTGTACGAGGGACACGGTGAGTGCTTCTTGTATTTCTTAGTCTTGGTATTCCTAAGCTGTCCTGATATGCATTCTCTTTCAGAAGGTCTTTTCGCTTTCAGTGTACGAGGCGGCCAACACACTCAAAAATCTGAGCTGCCTACATCGGGTCTTGTATGGCGGTGGCGGAGTCAAGGCCGTCAATTGGGGTAAACCACTGCTGCTTGCGCACAACTCACGACCAAGCACGGGCCAACTGCCATACAGCGGAAGACTCGAGACTTTTCTCGCGGGACAGCGCTGCAATGATCTCCAACGCGAGGTGCTCCGCCAGATTCTTCATATGCCGCGCATCGATCCGTGGGGGAGTGTGCTTGACGTTCCCCTGTCAGAGCGTCTGGTAATCTGCCAAGGGCCGCCCGACATTGGGAAATCCGAAGTAATCACCCTCGGCTCATACTACTGCATTTTGAACGAGATCCCCAGCATGATAGCGGCTTCTTCGAACAAAGCCGTCAATGTCAACGCGCGGCGTTTGCTCCGGAAACTCTTGCAGAACAATCAAAGCACCGACGGAATATACCGAGTACTACCTGATGCATACGAAGCGGTATACAGCACATCGGAAGTTGGAAGTCGCAACTACGAGGAATACCTTGAAGATACCTACCCCACTGGGACAGCTCTACGGAGCATCTCTCACGACCAATATAATCAAGTAGCCGATGATCCAATCAGAGCTAGCTTGGATGCTTACCTCGATGCCCAACTCTCTGGCACGGACATGGACCTTTTTTCACTCGCCAAGCACATCAAAAACCGCCTTCAAGTGGTGGCCTTGCGTGGGTCGGCGCCAGCCAGCACGAGCTGGACGAACATGGGATGCTCAAAGGTCTTGGAGCCGCTCGCAAACGGATGGAAACATGGGAGCCAGAAGTTACGGCAGGCACGGTGGACGAGAAATACAACCCAATAAAAAATGTCGACTCTGCTGGCTGGAAGTGCAGAAATTTTACCTACAAAAGGCCCGTTGCCTTTTCGTCACCGCGTCGACAGCAGGCGCACGAGCCTGTCGCTGAGCACGTATCAGGGTGGTGTTCATTGAGAAAGCATCGCAGATAAAGGAAGCCGAGACTCTAAATGCTTGGTGCAGACACTTAAGCATTCTACAGAAGCTTGCCCTCTTTGGAGACCATCAGCAGCTTCGGGCAACTGTCAAGTCCTACTTTGTTTCTGAATTTGGCCCTACGGCTCAAACATCCCTCATGTATCGCCAAATCCAAATCGGCCATCCCTTCACGATGCTTACTGAGCAGCATCGGATGCACCCACACATCGCGGAGCTTGTTAACAGACTGATATACAACAATCGCCTGACGACCAATGCTTGTGCCGCCAACCGACCAAAGCAAAGCTCTTTCAAGACTGGGCGCGTCGTAACGGCTACGCCGGTAGCCGACAGGCGCTGTTCTGCCAGGTACAGGGACAGCCAAAGCTTTATCAAGAAGTGGATGGATACTCCAAGATGAACGACCTCTACTTACATGCCGTTTCGGAGATCGCACAGAATATGGTGGATTTCGGCATTGAATAGTCCTCGATCGCGATAATCACCTTCTATTCGGCGCAGAGAAGCCTCTACAAGCGGATACTAAAGGCCAAACAACTCGAGGGCATCCGAGAGTTCAGCGTTGACGGCTCACAGGGTGATGAAGCTCCTTTTGTCATCCTCGATCCCGTGACCCCGGGCGCGCCCGACTACAGTTTAGGGTTCCTCAAAGACATCGAGAGGCTGTGTGTCGCCTTCTCAAGAGCCCAAGATGGGCTTTTCATTGTCGGCAACACCACTATGGCCGACGGGGACTACCCGACGCTTGTGGTGAAAGCATGGTCCTCGCTGATACAACATCTCAAGGATGTAAACGGATGCATCAGTCACGACTTTGGCCGAGGTGGTCCAACCCGCCGGCTCCTTAAGATCCCCGGCACGGCATATAAAGCTGTGCCTACGCGCTCGGAGTATGTGGATTGATGGATGGGCAAAGCGGTGGGAGACAAGGATGGCGAATTGGCTGGAAGGATGGTGCTGGGCTAGGTGGTAGATGATAATTATGGCATGGCCTCACGGTGAATGGGGCGTCCAATGTTTCTTTCAAAACGTGGACAGTCGACATGCATGAAAGCCCGCGAACTGTACTATTCCTGGGATAGCTTCAATAAACAAATGGCAATAGCTTCGGGCCCACGTCATTCCATATCAGGCTTGCTGTAGAGTCGCTCCGGAGGCTTTCCCTCTGGCCGCATACCTCTTACCCCATTATGCTTACCATAACGCAGGACGGACAGACGCTCGACTGAAGTTCGAGGTTTCTACCCAGCAATCCGAGAGCAGAACGCAGATCTACGAAGATGTGCCCATCAGTCAGGTCAACGGTCGTCGAGTCACACGCTTCTTAAGCAAGGCCTGGCATGCCACGAATTCCCGGGCAGCACGACTTTGGGGAGATTGGGGGGCGGCAGCGAGGCTGCCGGCATCTCAATCACATCAGGCCTTAAGACGACATCGAGAGCGTGGAAATTATACTGGGCAGGCCGAAGAACGGGCGATACTGGGGGAATCAATCAGGCTATCAAATGCACGCATCATTAAGGCAACATTGAATTCATGGAGGATTACTCTGCATACTTCAGGTGGAGCTGCTGCTGCTACGGGGCGTAAATAGCTCTACAGAACTTCTAAAACATCCCGGCGAAGAACACCCGCCTGTTTCAGTTCGTAAGCACACTGCCTTGAAGTGAAGCAGCACAATGTTACATACCTCTTGAAGGGTTTGCCCCCAGGGCAACATGCTGTTGGCAAAACGCACAAAGGGCTTCATCGTCGAACATCCAGCGATGACTTCCGAGTAGTCCAGGCCGAACTTGACCCCCAGCCATGCCTGCCCGACAACCAGTACAGACTGGCTGAGATCTACCCACATGTAGTACCGCTCGCCTTCGCAATCTACCTGGACTTCGGTCATTTGGACCGCCGGTGTCTTGGGAGTTGTGTAGATGGTATTCAATCTGGTAGCGGTGGGGAAGCCGGATTTGAAGGACCGCTTCTCCTCCCTGGAAAAGACTCGAATTCTCTTCGCTCGGTCGTCGAGCATCTTGTCTCTGGGTACGTCGCCTGTGGGGTTTAGTTTGTTTATCGCCCATTCCATAGGGTATTCGTTGACAGTTCCGAACTTGATCAGTGCCGATGCCTCGCTATTGACCCTGTCAGTGTAGTTGTTAAGGTGCCTTGCACGCTGTGCAGTCTCATAATGCAGGATGGTCTTTGCTTGTACGCGCGCTTCATGGTCACTCCGATTCAGCTGGACTAGACATATGCATCTGAATTGGCTCGCGCTTGTAAAGTCAACCAGTCGTGCAGGCAGGCTGGATGGAAATAGTGCTGGCACTTGGTGGTGCACAGGCGGGTGCCAATCTCGACATTATCCTGGCGTGTGGTGCATAATTGATCCACATCCACATCCTCATATTTGATGGTCAGTGCTGAATCCATGATCCATGATGGCGGTTCCTATCTGCAAGAATTAGCTATTTATTCGTAGAAGCTTTCTGGCAGGTTTCTGGCAGGCCTATTCGACCTTGCGCTCGCTGGAGAGCTCCTGGGTATTCCCGGTCAGTAGGCAAACCCACCAAAGATTCCGCTTAGCTGAGCTCCTTCTTTGTCTGCACTATCACGGCCCAATGCTGCGGTATTTCTTCAGTCTTATGACATGCATGAACCCAGTGCGGTGGAGACGAAAAGGTGCTATCGAAGTACTAAGTTGAAATGTAGTCGTTGGAGTCAAGGGGACGGTATTTCGTTGTCATGGATGCGAGATTGTATCTCATACGCTGGTATGATACTAGATCTAGGGCCGCCTATATCAACAGTCAATTGCGTTGCGCCCTTGGATAACGTATTGGTGGAATGGCGATGGGCTGAACGACCAGTGATTGACCATCGCTAAAGCGGTGAGTCGTTGAACAGTAATAATGACATAGTCGGAAGACCCAAAGAATGTTTGTTGGGCATATCATAGGATCGAATGCACCAGGTATTCAATGCGTAAGTAGTCGTCACCCATATCCCTGTGTCCCGGTAACATGCAAACCTGATCTGACTCTCGTATCCTTTTGATGTGTTGAAACTCGTTGCTTGCCTCGGACGAGTTTCCAGATGCCTAAGCTGTTCGGAAAGCAATCTTGCAACCATTGGCATTCTTAGCAGTCAGCTGCACCTGTCCCGTCCAGTCCCTACCATCACGGCTCTCGATGTGGCTGAACTCGCGCATCAACCTCACGATGACATATGAAGCTTCCACAAGGGCTTTAGTGCGCCCCAGACAGCTTCGAGGTCCACCTCCGAAGGGAAGATACTGCCAGGTCTCTGGTTTGAAGGTTTTCCACCGATCGGGCTTGAAGTCATCCGCATCCTCGCCCCAGACAGACTTCAGCCGGTGCAGGTTGTACCAACTTGTATCGAATCCCGTGCCTGCGGGGGCGAAGATAGGGCTCTTCCCGTCGGGGCCACCGCCGGTGGGGAGGATTGTGTCGACAAGGGCAACGCGGTTCATTTGTGGGAATATTGGGTATAGGCGGAGAGCTATGGTAGGATATTCCTCAGCGAATGTCTCGATCAGTGGACAAGGAGACGGACTCACTTTCATTCAATACGTTGCGGAGATAAGTCATGCCTTGGAGCGATTCCTGATCTATATCTGCGTGTCCAAGTGCAAGAACCTCCTGGCGTAACCGCTGCCATATGGGTTCGTCGCGAGAGAGAAGGAAACAGGCATTGCTGATCAGAGCGGCAGTAGTCTCTTGGGCTGCCATCAAGGCTTGTAGAATCTCGTTGCGCAGCTCCATTGGGTCGTCTGTCTGTTCTGCCATTCCGAAAAGCAAGACGTAGGGCTTTCGAGTGCCCTCCGCTACCTTCTCCGAATGTGATACTTCTTTGGCGATGGTCTGACGGTGTTGCGAAGCCTTATGCATATATTTCTCAGCGAACTGATGTGTGACTTTGCACGAATCTAGCCATTTGAAGTCCATGTAGCGGTATAAGAACTTGAAGGGCCCAAGCGCAATCTGTATGCCTGACCCAAGCATAGCATGATCGAAGGCCTTGAGAAAAGCCTGGGCTTCGACAGAGGTATCGCCTGAAAGAGAATCGATCGATTCGCCAAAGAGGAAAAGAGTCGCCGTATCGAGGTACTACTCACAGCGTCAGTCTTTTATCCCTGAGCTCATGACGTAGACAGAACAGACAAGAGAGAAAAGCATTGGCTGCAAATCGAAAGTTGAGCCATCTCTTGGTATACGATCAATGACCCTCCTCAGATATGTTTCTAGGACAGGCAAGTCGATCGCGGTCCTTTTATTGAAACTTGGTCGCAGGAGTGACCTAGAATGCTCCCACGCAGCGCCGTCCGTGGTAATAAAACCACGTCCGCAGAACGGATCTTGTGCAGGAAGTCTTACTGGCTCCACGCCCCAGTCGTTAAAGTTGGAAAGAAACACTGCTTTGATGTTTGCGGGCTCGATTGAATTGATGCTTGAAGTGCCCAAAGATTTCGCGCTGAAGGTATTGCCCATTGCGGTGTATCGTCTTGTAAGCTCTGATAAGTAGCGGTGATTTTGGATGGCATTACCAGTCTGGAGGAAAAGGTCAACACCAAGGAATGGATCTTTCTGGGGGTAGGCTCGTGGAGGATAGCAGCCATGCTGGCGAGCTTTGCTGTGTCGATACCGCTTTTTAATCAGAAAGTAGACAGCGGCAGTACAGACGCCTATTATGGCTATACGTATGATGTTACCCATGATCGATGTAAAAGATGGCTGAATGCGGTCCCCCAGAGTTAGTCAGGGATAAGCTGACACAATTTCCACTGCCTGGGGAGAGTAGCTGGGTTGGCGTACAAAGCCAACAGGATTTACGGAGCAGCAGGTCTCCCTTTTACCCACCTTGGAACTCTACGCAATATGATACAAGTACCATCAGTAAGACACGGAGCCTCTTGCCTGGGACTTCGGTATTTGCTGACCTTGATCCACAGGGAGGCGCCCGGAAACGACCCAAGGCAACGAATCGTCAACACCCCTTCAGTGAATAACGAGGATGTGATTCATTCCTACTCGGCGATTCCCAATTCTGCGATCACGCGTTGCTGTGCCTTAGTTCATGGTGAAGCCAGGGTTGCACGGCGTGACATGCGCGGGAAGTGAGCATGACAACCCTGGGATAACCCTGACAGGGAGGTCAGCCGCGCGCTTGTTCCGATGAGTGTGTAGAAGTAGAATCGGCCCCAACTGCCCCTGCCCTAGTGACAAAGCTTGTAGCTGGGTCGAAAACGATCTACATATTCTCATATTACTATGGGACACGTCATTTCTTCGACAGATGATCGAGGAGATTCCCTGCCCTCAAGCCTCGGGCGACCGGTCCAATGCAGCTCAATGAGGAAGGTGCGCAGGTGCTCTTGCAGCGTGCTGATAACGAAGGCTGCGATGGGAGAAGCATCTTATCTCCGCTCCTGAGTACCGTCTGCGGTCCGCTTATGTCTTGAATTTTTGCATGAAAGTTTCCATGCCGGCCATCTCCACCTTCCGATTTGGAGGTCACTGCATCATGCAGAAAGGCGGAGGCAGGCAGTGGTCTATAAGTCCGGAAGTCATGCTTTGAAAGACTCACTTCGTAAGTTCTACCTCATCTCATTCATGGTTCTTGGAAATGGCCGTCAAACTCGCAGTTGCAGTACTTTTACTCACGCAGTCTATATCGGCAGTCATAAACTCCAGGTTTCCATCGACGCCGCTTGGGGAGCTGAAGAAGCAAACCGCTTCCAGCACCCTTCTATTGCGCCGCGATGTCAATCCCTCGACTCTTTACCCTGCACACAACATTTCCGTCCCGGTAGACCATTTCCATAATGAGTCTATGTATGAGCCTCATTCAGACGCCACCTTCCCCCTTCGCTACTGGTTCGACGCGACATACTACAAGGACGGTGGACCTGTCATCGTCCTTCAGGGTGGAGAGACCTCTGGAGCCGGCCGTTTACCTTATCTCCAGAAGGGCATTGTCTACCAGCTCGCAAAAGCTACCGGGGGTGTTGGCGTGATTCTGGAACATCGTTACTATGGGAAAAGCTTCCCGACACCAGACTTATCCACCGAAAACCTCCGCTTTTTGACCACGGAGCAAGCTTTGGCGGATGAAGCGTACTTTGCGCAGAACATCGTTTTTCCGGGGCTGGAGAGTAAGAATCTTACTGCACCAAGTACGGCATACATTGGATATGGTGGATCGTACGCTGGGGCTTTCAACGCGTTCTTGCGAACACAGTACCCACATGTATTTTGGGGTGAGTATCTGCTATGCAAGCGGTGCCTATGGACTAATCTTGGTATCAGGGACGATATCCTCTTCAGGAGTTACCAAGGCGATCTACGAATACTGGCAATACTACGAGCCCATCAGAATCTATGCGCCGCAAAAGTGCGTCAAATTGACGCAGAAGCTTGTCAACGTGATGGACAATATTTTCGCGAAGTACAGCAACACCACGCAGCCGGCTGAGGAGCTAAAGGCGCTGTTTGGGTTAGAGGGCGTAGAGTATGTTCGAGATTTCTTTCACATCTTACAAAAGTTTATCTCTAGGCAATCTGATTTTCGGTCACACTTGAGGAACAATGTGATCGTATACGCTATACTAGAAGGGCAGTGGCGTCTTCGTTTCTTGGATGATTCGCTTAGTGTTCCTGCTTCGCTCTCCGTACAACGCACTGAATTGGTGCTGAGCAACGCTTTAGGTACAACGACGACTTCATGAACACCCTCAGCTACGGCATTGGTGGATGGCAAGGTCGCAATTGGGACCCGCATGTCAACGACCCTACCTTTTCTGAATACTGCGGCAACCTGACGGCAAACTCCACCCTCCGAGCCACGTCTGCAGAAGCTACCAAAACAGCCAAGCATCTCCTGGCCTTTGGAGGCTATGGCAAGGAGGTCTACAGTCTTCTGACGCCGCTGCTTAATTTTGCCGGATGGACTAATCAAACCCTCGCCATTGGTCAGTGCGCATCTGGAGGCCAGACGCAGAATCAGTGCTGGACCACGCACAACAACACCTATTACCAGCAAGACGATCTGTCACAATCCTGGCGTAGTTGGCCTTACCAGTACTGTTCGCAATGGGGCTTCCTACAAACGGGTAGTGGCGTGCCAAAGAACCAACTGCCGCTCATCTCGCGATTAATCGACCTTCCTTACGAAGAGATCATCTGCCGGGAGGCCTTCAATATCACCACGCCGCCGAATAACCAAATCATCAACAAGTATGGAGGGTTCGACATCGCTTATGACCGCCTGGCATTCATCGATGGGGAGGTCGATCCATGGCGACGAGCGACACCACATGCGCCAGAAGCGAAGCCACGGATCAGCACGACGGAGAGGCCATTTATCCTTATTGCTGGCGCAGTCCACCACTGGGACGAGAATGGCTTGTTTCCCAATGAGACGATGGCAAGTTTACCGCCGGTGCCGGTGGCGCAGACGCAGCGGGAGGAGGTGACGTTTGTCAAGGCATGGATGGCAGAATTCAATGCGCAGACGAAGAGGTGATGCAACAAATGCGCATTTCCGAGTACTTGTTCTGGGCCCTCCGTGGAGTGCTTTCATGTCGTCTTATTACACAATCCAGGTCGGTAGGCTCTGGTTCCTCAAGTAAGAAGTTCTGTCACCGATATCGAAAGACAAAGCATATACGATAAAGCTAGCGTAGTCCCCCATCATTCTCCGAGTCGCTATTCATGTTGCAAGTACTTGTGCAAGCTGCGTTGGCCAACCGTTGGGTTGGATGGGAGCAACAGCCCTGTGTCCTTGGTTCCCGTGGATGGGAATGGGTCCGTCGCACCCGTGCCCCCTGTCAGCGCGTGCTCGGCTGCTGAAACGTTATTCGCTACTCATCTCTCCGATGTCTCCGATGTCAGCACTCATTCACTCATTGTCCATGCAGTGATCCAGTCTCACGGGTCAAAGCAGGCCTAGATGGAAGTACGGAGTACCTGCACATCCTTGCACGAGCTCCATGAATCATGACGACAGCCCGTCCATGCAGTCTATTCACTAGTCCACTACCGTGTTGGAGCTCCACAGCAACACCAGCTCGAGCTCCCATCATGGAGGGGTGCTCTATTATAAGATGGATGAGCTTCCCAATGCTGACCTTGCTTGACGAACCGAATCTTCCTGTCATCCGCCAAGATGTTGTCTCACAGCTTTACCTTCTTGATCTTGCTCGCCGCCAGCCGTGCTGCCTATCTTGACCTTAGGCAGGCCACTGCTACCTTGGCTAGCACCTCAGGAGTGCCCCAGTATTTCCAGACAACGCCCGACCTGTATCCCGGTACGGAGAGTAGCTGCGTCTTCTGGAATACGGTGCTCATGAAATATAGGACCAACCGCCACTGGACGGGCTCCCTTCCTCGCCCAGAGCAACCCTGCGCCTTTTGGTACCTCCAGATCCTTCGTCGCCAACACCCCTCTTGAGACTGCTCTGCCTATCGCAGGAGCTACTAGCAATGCCAGCATCTTCCAGCTCATGGGCCAGCTCAGCCCCTACTTTCCTAATCCGAGGTAGCTCTACCAGTCCAAATTCCGCAACAAGACTGACCGAGCCAGCGGTTTTGGGGTGAACGAATATCCATTACCTGCTGGGGCCAATATCAGCTTGGTGAACATGCTCCACCGTCATGGAAGTCGCTACCCAACTTCCGATGCTGGAGTGGTCGTGTTCGGTAAGGGCCTGCAGCGGGTAATTCAGGGGCGCCAGGCCAACTTCACTGGCGCCTTATCATTTCTGGATACCTGGTCTTACCAACTTGGGTGGGTTTTCAAGAGTGTCAACTATCAAGCAATGGCTGACATGTTTTGGTAGTGCCGAGATTCTTACTCCTGTTGGACGTCAGGAGTAAGAAGACCACCCTTTACCCTTGGCGTACGCATCGATACTGATCGCGAATAGACTCTTTGACTCTGGCGTGCTGCATTACTACGACTATGGCCATCTTTACAACACCAGCACCAAGATCATCGCCCGAACAACCAGTCAGGACCGGATGCTAAAGAGCGCCGAGTATTTCATGGCCGGCTTCTTTGGTTTGGAATGGACGAACAATGCAACGCTTGAAGTCATCATTGAGGGGGATGGCTTCAACAATAGCTTGGCTGGCTATGACAACTGCAACAACTCGAACCTGGCAGTGGCTGAAGCCGGGGTGAACGCGAGTAGAGTCTGGGAGGGAATCTATCTGAAGAATGCCACTGCCCGATTCAACGCCATGTCCAGCGGCTTTACTTGGAACACTTCAAGTGTCTACAAGTAAGTCCATTCTTGGCCTTTTCGGTCGCTAAGGCTAAGTCCTCTAGCGCCCAAACGCTCTGCCCGTACGAAACTAATGCTTTCGGCTACTCGGCCTTCTGCGACTTATTCACGTACGAAGAGTGGCTCGGATTCGAGTACTCGATCGACCTATCGTTCGCCGGTAACAACTACTTTCAGTCCACAACTGGTCGAGCCGTTGGGATCGGCTACGTAGGAGAAGTTCTCGCCCGTCTTCAGCAGCATGTCTTTAATACCGAAAGTACTCAAGCCAACCTGACGCTCGACAACAACACGCGAACATTCCCCCTAAATCAGACCCTTTACTTTGATTTCTCACATGACACGAACATGGCTGCCATTCTTACCGCATTTGGTCTCAGACAGTTCGCGGCGGTTTTGCCCACTTCTGGTAAGCCAACCTTTCCTGATGCGACACTGTCTGCGCAGTGACTGACTTGGGTCTTATGCAGGACCGCCTCCTAACCAGCAGCTTATTGTCAGCCATCTCCAGCCGTTCGGCGCCCGCCTGGACATTGAGATCATACGTGCCCCTCAGCCCGTCAGCGCCAACCGTACAGAATCCGGCAACGCCTACGTCAGCGGTGCGCCAACCACTTACATTCATTTCATAAACAATCAAGTATGCCCCTCCATTCTCGACCCAGGCATTTTATCCGTGCACATTTTGACCTCGAGATAGCGCACAATCCCGCTGTACGCAAGCTTCCCCGAGTGCGGCGTCAGAACCGATGGATGGTGCGAGCTAGCTACCTTCTTAAAGGTTCAGAGTGCCTCCATAGCTACCGCGAACTACGACTACTCGTGTAATGGGTAAGTCAGACGAATGGTTTTCCAGAGGGATATTGACTGATCTTGCGTCGTAGGAAATATCCTGTTGCGCCTTATTCATCTATCACGAACGGCGTACCCTTGCCGAAATCGACCTCCACTTAGAAGTCTTCTGAAGATATGTAGGGGAGTTTTAGATCTGCAAATCGGTCCCAAGCAGCCGAAGCGTAATACAAGTATCTAATCGTAGACGCAGGAAATTGTCCATTTATCTATGTCTCGTACTCGAGCACCATCAAGCGCCATCTAGCTCTTATTACATCTATAGTTGCCTTAGTAGCATCATAAGATTTATATGAACACCGTGTCGCAACAAAGTACTCCACTCTCCCAACGCTAAACCCCTCAAAGGTTTCTCTCTCAGGATCTTCGAACACGGCGGTTACTCCGGTCCTACCAAGCATCATGACTAAGAAGCTTAGTATAGACGACGTGCATCGCTATAAGTTCTGATTGATTCTCCTCACTCGTATGAAATGAGATTGCGATTGAAAGATAATAGCAACATATGCAGCTGCTCTAGATCGTTGCTTATTCCGCTTATCGCTCGATACTCTCCACTATAGTAGTGGGAGCGAAAGTGATGGATTGTAGGTCTCGTCTCGTCTTCTTTTTCCGCTAGAATACCTCCGGTACTTGCAAGCTGAAGTAAAGAAAGAGTACTCGCACCTTCGGCCCATTGGAATACCACTGGAGGAGAGATTCTTTTTGCCTTGGCATGTGTTGATCCGTGTCTTGGCCAAATGACGAGACAAACAAGAATTAGACAGCCAGCTGAGCTAAGTAGAGTTGCGACAGGATCGATGGGTCACCTACTGCTGGATGTAGAGCCTGGCGGATGCCCACTGTGGTGGACTAGAAGGGTGGAAGAAACGCGTTGCCGAGGGATATGCTTATCGCAAGCCGGGCAAGGGACTGACTTAAGGACTTACACGAGATTCAAGAAAAGCTGACAGAGTTATCCGTTACTAGTCAAAGATCTCAAAACAAAGAACAATAGGAGCGGTGTGTGAGTGAGTGAGCGAGTCTAAGGCTAATTGAAATAAGGGCAAAAAGTACCTGATGGCGCCGAAGCGCTGGCAGCTGAGGTGTCCCTTGCCCGCGCACGTGTATCAAGAGATCTGCAGTCCACACTCATCATCCGCCACGAAGCATACCTCGAGGTGGTCAACCAGGCGGATACCCCAACCTTGGCCAGGGGTCGGGGTCAATACTTTAGGGGCTTGCAACCCAGGGTCCGGTGTGCTTGGTGGCTCCTCCATCTACTGCTTCGTCTACGCCACGTGGTGGACTTTATCGCGGGGCGTGAGAGCCCGATCGTGGGGCGTGCGTTCGATCTTGGTTGTGGGTGTATCGCCACAAGACCACGGCCTTTGGACCAGATAAGAGGTCTTCTTTAGAACGGGTTATATATCGGAATTCTGGCGTTTTGGACCAATGAGATTAGGGGTTCAGCCTCAACACCCATGCATGCACTGGATGAACCCCGGTGCCAGTATTATCACGAATGCTATCTGCTACTTGTCATCCCTTCGCCTGGATGATGGTTTCACTCCTTTCGCATTACACATCCTACAACCTCCTCTCCATGACGAAACAGAAAATCATCCACCAATGTTCCCTGGACTCCACCATAGGTCGAATGGAGCGCCCTGTCTAGCTATCTAGACATCCCTCTGGCAAACATCTTGAATAGGGCTTCCAGTTGCCTAACCGACAGCTAGATCCAACAATGCCTCCATGATCGTGGGAAGAGCTTCATTCAACTTTAGCAGGAGACAGAAAGGAGTATATTGCCGGAAGCGTCATATCCCTCCTCTGGCAGCAAACATCGCCAAGTCAAACGATCGAGCAAGGAGTCTGGTCTCCAGTTGAGAGTTCCTCCACCACTATGAACCGAAGTTGGAACGGTAACAACGCTAGTAATCCTATCTGTTTACCGACAGGCTCCCATCAGAGCTCTAACGTAATGCTTGATTTGTGAATCACGCGATATATGCTTCATTCATGCCTGGATCGTCATATTGCTGATTGAACAGATAGGGTTTTACTAAGAGACATAGCTGCAGACATTATCAAACGTTGATTCAATCTGTTCTTTTCTTTCTCTTGGCCCTGCTCGACTGTTCATGAACCCTACGAGCGGAGCCAGCACTCGATCACAAAGCTCGAGCTCTCAGAGTGCCCTTTCGGACCTTCCTAACAGTATCACTTTTTACGGGCTGGAAAGGTCGACTGTGTTTCTCCGAAGGCTACAATATTATCATCTTATAGGTGAGCATCGGATTCTCTTATAAGATTATTGCACAAATATTTGCGAAGAGAACACCTTATCTCTCATGTGGAACGTTTTACGGATACTGTGGGTATGAAGCTATAACAAACAGGAAAGAGCAGCTTGATATATCAAGCGCACTGTTGCGTTCGAGAATGGGTCTTTATCAGTCCCTTGCCCTTTCCAAAAATGTGACCACGACATCGAAAGCTTGTGGACCCTATCGAAAGTATCTAACAGAGCTACGCCGAAGATCAAGCCACCTCCCTACCTTTATCCACGAAAGCTGGGTTCTGTCGAAGTGAAGGGACTAATGCCCCATTCCTAAAACACAGACCACATATCCCATGTTCCGTCATTAACCCGCTATTCTGGCTTTCTCCAGCAGAAACCACAAGAGAGACCTCGAAGACCATGTCAGCCGCCTGCCCATAATATACCGAGCTCGAGAAGGGCCGCCCGCCCATAAAGTCCCTCGATCGACCCAACATCTGGGACTTTCACTTCCAACTATCGTCGACTTATGAGCTGCAGCCCCTTCATACATCCCGCACATACGCACCCAGCTGAGTCTATAATAACTCAAAACCCCTCTGCATCACACCCCTACGGAATAAAGCAACCACGCAATTGCAGTTCACTAATATCCCTTATCCAGCTAGAAATAGATCTACGAACCAATACCACTTCAATAGCGCCATACAAATCATCGACCTCCCTGACCCACCCACGCCCCATTACCACAGCCTCCCAACCACCCATCTTCTCTCCTAACCCCTCATCATCTTCCCCCGACTCACCCATCCCCCCCCGCAAAGTCCACAACAGCCAACACCCACTAGTCCCTCCCCTCCCGCGCATGGCCCCCTCCCCCCCCTCTATGCCCACCCACACTACACACCCACTTCAATGACACAAGCGTCGCCCTCTTCATTCGCTGGATCCATACCAAAAAATCCCCGCGCAAAGGAGTCGGGGACAAGTTGATTGGGATGTCTGGTATGGAGATGATGCGTGGTTGGACATCCGAGGTGGGGCTGGGATGGATGGAGGGAGAGGTGTTGAGGTTTGGGGAGGACGGGGGGAGGGGTGGTTGTTGGGATGGGGTGGGATGTGATGGGATAGGGTGGGATTTGTGGGGATGGGAGGGGCTGGGATCGGATGGGGTGGGAGAGTGGGGCGATGGAGTTGGGGGAGAATTAGCTATGGGGGCTACCATAGGCTCAGATTGATGGGGAGCTGTGTAGAGTGTTAGCTTAGCAAGCCCATCGATTACCGTGCCATGGTTACAACGCAAAGACCTGAGATGCTCTGGACCAGCGAAGAAAATTCGTGAAATCATGTTCGGGCACATCGTCAAAGCTGAGTACTCCTACCCTATGTACACGCATGCCCAGACCCTAAACGCCAATCGTAGACCCTGTCCTACAACGCTATGAGAAGTCATCGGGCCTCTCTTTGACCGTTTCCTTGATCGTCAAGAGCAACTCATACATCAGGTCGCCTTCCGCGATCTTATGGACCTTGCCCCATTGATCGAGATGCATTTGGATCGCTTCCGGATCGCCTTGCTCCCCGGCTTGGAACATGTCGTTCAGGAAGCGGTATTCGGGTGCGGAGGCAAAGGCCGGGCAGATCTGACACCAGGACGATAGGCGGCGGTGGAAATCGATTGATTCCTATGATCGGGTGGATGTTGTCAGTTTTGTTGCTTTGGAAGATGTGAGAAAGAAGGAATCAGGGTAGGTTTCATGCTCACCATGTTTGTGATCAGGGCACACAGCCCTGCCTTGAAAAAATTGTCTATCGCGTTGTAGGCGCCTGAGGCGCCTGCCATGGAGGTCTTCCCGGCCATTTCATAGTTCTCGGCCGCTCTGGGGTATTGGTGCGCGAAAACCGAGAGATCCGCTACTTTTAGTTGCATACCTCGAGCGGTCCTACAGAAGATCGGAGTCAAATTTTTTGCCATCTTGAATGGTCGGTATGAAGAATTCGTTATACTTACTGGGGCTGAGCGCCGCCATACCAATCGGCGGCTAGCTGATAAGCCTCGATCGCTTTGTCTTTATCGTTAAGTTGGTTTAAATACAGCTCTCCGAGGTTCTTCTGATAAACGGCAGCTGTCGTGAACTGGCCCTTGGTGTCGACCCAGTAGTTGATGACTCGTTGAAGGCACCTAATCTTTCCCATCGGATCTGTAGTATCGTAGGTATCCGCCGCCTCCTTGAATGTCCTGATGGCGTCGGTGTCCCTGTTAACATCAAGCTCGAGTTCCGCGGCGCGCTCCAATGCTCGGCCGGCTTCGGCATCTGGTGGGAAAGTAAGCTGGGAAGCCATATCTGCAATGTAGAGGAGTGACGGACTCTGTCGCTGCTTCTTCAGTGTAATGGCAGCTTGCTTGTAGAGCTCGAGCGCTTCTTTCTTGTCGTCGTACTTTGCGTCGTAGCCACTCAGCTTTTTGCCCCGGTTCCAAAATGAAAGAGGTGCTTGGATAAGCTTCTCCGCCTACGCATCGAAATGAGCGAGTGGAGGGTGACACAACGTGACTTTGGCTTGCACACCTTGCGGATGAGTGCTTGAGGATCTTGCGTGCCACTCATGGTATTTGACGGTGCTGCAGTGTCTTAGCTATCGGGGATGTAAGCCTAGAGAAAGGCGCATTCGGCTCAAGAGACGTAGTCGTGAACACTGAGCCACTGACGGATTCAGGCCCGGATATCCGGTGCGCCAGCCCGGGCAGCGGGCCAGTAGCCCGAATGGTACTAGCGGCCAGCCGTGAAGGCGGCTATGGCGATATATTTCGCCGACAGCGATAGATGGAACTTTCCTGGCTTCAACAAGTCTTCATGTTCATCATCGATTCGTTAGTTATACTCCAGCGATTCCAAGAGCCATCAAGGCTTTACATCCTCCACGTTTCCATCTCGTGGGCACATTATTCTACATGCTGGAAAGATGGATCACAGCACGATTGTCGACTGCGCCTTCACGGCCGAGCTGTCTGGCAGGGGAGAGGCTGCTGCTGACAGCTACAATAGATGGTAGAAATCATGCGGCTCTTCCCGTCCAAACTCAGAGATGCCGATCCGGGCTCAATTGAAGCTATATACCGATTCTGAAGGCTTGTCTAAAGTATGTCCAGCGCCTCATCTCCGGCCGAGCAATGGCAGAGATGATAATTACAGCCCAAATTGGGTCAACAAAGATTACTTTACGGCAAGTGCCCTTGTAAAGGATTGACAAATCTCCTCCGTGCCGCAATATACAAATGAGACCCCGAATCAAGACCGCGATTGATTCAATTCGATTATAGATATCCCCTGTCTCTCAGCGATTTCAGTCCTTGTCATCCTGGTACCTCTGCAATTCTCTATTCGTCGGTCTTCGAGGATTGCTGTGCTCTTTTGCATTAAACACCTGGTACGATGCTCAGCATGGTTCAACGTTTATACGAGAGCACGTTGGACACTTCGACCAGTTCGAGCCTAATGCAAACCGTATGCGTGTAATTCCTTTCTGAGGGAAGTTTGGCAAGATTCTGTCCGGTGGAATGGGTGACAGATCCTAATCCATCAACGCAGATATAGTGCCACCTGCTCCACATAAGATTCGAGCTACCCCAGCCCCTTGGGCATGCTAGACTTGTGACCTGGACTGAGAGCTTACATTTCACTATGAGAGCGTCGGGGAAGGGCGGGGTCCGATTTATCTTGCATCTTCGCTTATTCTAGAGCGCTCAATAAAGTTGTACCAATCATTACAGAGGATACGTTATTTCGTTCGAGAGCATCATGTCGAGTCCATAAGGAGTTCGGAAAATGCATCTGGTAGGGATCCCACCAATCTGGAAAGACAGCGCTAGTCAAGTATCGTATCGTTGGTTGTGCTCATGGCCTATTACCCTTGGCTGCAGTCGCAATTGTCCAGTCTCGTCCTCTTAGGGGCATCTCCTGTTAGTTGCTCGGATTCGAGAGGATGGTGACGGGGTTACTTTGGGTCAATACTTCTTTAAAGTAGGGTGATCATCGCCAGACTAATCTTCCACCGCGGAATAGCATTACGCTTCGGCTAGAGATCGAGAAACAATCACTACATTCCTTACCTATTAGCTAACCTAGCCAGGATCGCCTTCCCAGCACGACTATCATTCGCCCTCCCCAGCTCCCCCGAGATCCACCCCCCAATCTCCGCCATCCTCTCCAGATCCACCCCCGTCCTCACCCCCAGACTATGCAAACAATGCACCAAATCCTCCGTCGCCACATTTCCCGTCGCCCCCTTCGAAAATGGACAGCCCCCTAGCCCACCCACGCTACTATCAAACGTCCTAACCCCATGCTCCAACCCCACCACCGCATTAACCAGCGCCTGCCCGAAGGTGTCATGGAAATGCAGCGCCAGATCTTTGGCCGAGATGCCCGCCGCCAGCAGCGTCTTCAGCAGCTCCTGAGTCTTCGGGGCTGTACCCATCCCTGTTGTGTCTGCGACAGACACCTCGTCCACGCCCATCTCCAGCAGACTGGCTGTGATCTCGGCGACTTTTGCGGGCGCCACGTCCGGGCCTTCGTAGGGGCAGCCGAGCGCGACAGATACGTAGCCGCGGACGCGGATGTCGTTGGATTTGGCGAGGGAGACGATGGCTTTGCAGTTGGAGAGGGACTCGGTGATTGTGCAATTTGTGTTTGCTTTGGAGAAGGCTTCGGTGGCGGCGGTGAAGAGAGATATTTCCATGGTGCTGCTTGAGGAAGAAGAGGATTTGGGGGTATCAACGGGGTCGTTGATACTGGTGGCGGCGGAGGGCATTTCATTGGGGTCGTACGTGGATGTTATGGGGGCGGGCTCATCGTCGCCATCGCGCTTGGGGATTGGAGGAGGCGTGGGCATTTCGTTGGGGTCTTCCGTGGAGGTAATGGGCGCTGGGTCTTCAGTAGGCTGGGAAGAGTCTTCTCGGGCGGCGAGGAAATTCTGGAGGCCTCTGAGGTTGGGAATCAGGAAATTGTAGGCTATGGGATGTGGGCCTGTGGGAGGGTGGCCGAGAAGGTGGTTCAGAACATCTGCTGAATTGGCCATCTTTTGCATTCGAAGGTGACGTTAGCATCCATCAGCAATGAGATCCGCAACCCAATCTGTTCGTAGGAAGTAGTGATGCGTATTGCAGGGAACGCACCTGGGGCACCCATTTTGGCGCAACAAATGATCCGGCCTCAATGTCGCGTAGGCCTGTCTGCGCAAGTCTGTGTATGAGTTCTATTTTGGTCTTTAGTGGTATTGATGTCTTTTCATTTTGAAGTCCGTCGCGAGGCCCGACCTCGACTATTCGTACCTCCTCGGCGCGCGGTTGAGGGGTGGAGGAGAGGCATCGCACTGATCGGCGACCTACGGCTCCCGAAAGCCGGATGATACGTTTCGTGGAGGTACTCAACTTATGCGACATCAAAGGCAGAATGTTTGGTTTCCAATTCCTCGAGAAGAGTTCAAGTCATCGAGTGCGACTGGGACAGTGACGCACCTGGTTTTGATACCGTTTGCGGGGAAGCCAAATTCCCCGCCGCTAGCCAAACCCTGCAGCAGATCTTTAAAGATCTAAATTTCATCCCTCAATCGTCTTCCCACCTCGTCACACACTGAAGCGACGACATGGAGGATGACAGGGCCGAGACAAACCTCGGCGCCTCCGTCAACGTCGAACTTGCAATCTCGGGAGAATGTAAGCCAAAGCAACCTAAGAAGAGGTTTGTAGGGCGGAAAACAGCAGAGAAAACCGAAAGAGCCAACGGTGGGCTCAATGGTACGATCGAGGACAGCGGGGCGCTACAAGGTATGCAAGAGTCTTTTTTGGCTATCGAGGATCTTTGCTGATATTGCTGCAGTCGCTCAGCCTAGGAAGCACGCTCGCGTCTTGAACCAAGTACCGACAGATATCCTCAACGACCCCGAAATCAACGATGCCATCGCCCTCCTCCCACCCAATTACTCTTTCGAAATCCATAAGACGATACACCGCATAAGAAACTCCGGGTCCAAGAAGATCGCTCTTCAATTCCCAGAAGGCTTGCTCCTCTTTGCGACCACCATTTCCGATATCCTAACTCGGTTTTGCCCTTGCACGGAAACGTTGATTATGGGTGATGTCACTTATGGAGCTTGCTGCATCGACGATTACACCGCTCGAGCACTGGGGTGCGACCTGCTGGTGCACTATGCCCACAGCTGCCTGATCCCGGTTGATGTTACGAAGATTAAGACGTTGTATGTCTTTGTGGATATCAGCATCGATACATCGCATTTACTGGCGACGCTTCAGAGAAACTTCGAATCTGGAAAAACAATAGCTATGGTGGGCACTATCCAATTTAACGCAACACTTCATACTATCAAGCCGGTCCTTGAGCGCGAAGGTTTCATGGTTCTCATTCCACAGATTACGCCGTTGAGCAAAGGCGAGATACTCGGTTGCACCTCTCCACGTCTTACCAACGATGCCGCAGACTTGATTCTATATCTTGGAGACGGGCGCTTCCACTTGGAGTCCGCAATGATACACAACCCGACCTTACCAGCTTTCCGATACGACCCCTACTCAAGAAAGCTGACTCGTGAAACTTACGACCACGCTGAGATGCATGAACTCCGCCGAGAAGCTGTTAAAGGTGCGAAGAAAGCAAAGAAATGGGGTCTTATCCTCGGTTCTCTTGGTCGGCAAGGAAACCCACACACCATGACCATGATCGAGAACATCCTTGACGAGCGAGGAGTCCCATTCATTAACATCCTCCTGAGCGAAATCTTTCCCGGAAAGCTGGCTTTGATGGATGATGTCGACTGTTGGGTCCAAATTGCCTGTCCGCGTTTGAGCATTGACTGGGGATATGCTTTTCCAAAGCCGCTGTTGACACCGTACGAGGCTCTTGTGGCGCTCGGCAAGCGCGAAGAATGGCAGACTGGTAACGGAGGCGTCTATCCCATGGATTTCTATGCCAAGGACGGCCTTGGAAGGACGAAAGAAGGAGGTATTACCGCTCTGGTGGAGGCCCAAGCTTGAGGAGACAATCTCCAATAGGCTATGTGGGGTATCTTGGAAATATCAATAACGCAGGCACGACTCAGACATCAGCCTCGACATCTTCAAGTTCCGGATCCACTTCATCTCCGAGATCCTGGTCTTCTAAGAATCTTCGGTCAGTCAACTTCTCAGGCAAATACTGCTGGTTCACCTTCCCATCACGGTATTTTGGATTATACTTATACTCCTTGCCGTAACCCATCTCTTTCATTAGTCGCGTCGGAGCGTTTCTCAGATGGATTGGTATGGGAAGATTAGCGATGCCAGGCTCAGCCAAAGCTGCATAGGCGTTGTTGAGACCGCGGTACACCCTTGTTGACTTTGGGGCTGAAGCCAGAGCGCAGGTGCAATGTGCAAGGTTGATGCGCGCTTCTGGAAGACCGACGACTGAGACGGCGGTGTGCTGTAAATTTTCCGGGTCAGCATCGTTCCTTCGAGTCAGTTGATTGAGCAGAAGGCATGTCTCTGGAGTGGATACTGCTCAAATCATGTCTCAGGTGCTCGTGATACGCTCAAACAGGGCACCAAATTGCCTTGGAATCTAACTTACGGTTGCGACTGCGAGAGGTAAGAGGGTTGAAGATGCCAGTCCGATATCTTCGGAAGCGATAACAATCATACGGCGCTTAGGAGATCGAGATCAGCAAGGACTTCCCAGACCTTAAGGTGTATAGTGTCTAAGAGAAACGCTCTTGACAAAATTTCAGGACACTCTTTGCGGAAGAGAAAAAGATTTTCCCAGAGGATGATGAGGAGCGACGATTGAAAGTTCATCCATGCACCAGAACGAGGGAGTGATAAAGAGAATCTCAACATGGCTGGATCGGCCCGGTTGAAAGAGGATGCAAGGACTTACCGCAATGTACAGTGGGTCTTCTCCGGACTGAAGCATTCGCGCAAGGTAGTACAGAGCAGCAGACGCATCAGAACCGCGAACGGACTTGTGAAAAGCAGATATGGTGTCATCTAAGGACTTTATTAGCCTACTTCTGCCAGTCTAACGCGATTCCCTACAATGCTGATCGCCCGCTCGATCATACACCAGCGTCTTTGTCAGAGCCGACTTGATACCCTCCTGCGTCGCGTCTGGTCGCGTTGACAAATTCATAGCCAACTCCAGCAAGTTCAACGCTGTTCGGGCATCGCCTTCTGCGAACGCTGCAAGGTACTTGACCAACTCATCGTCCACTAAGGACGCCCGGTAACCATAATTTGGCCCTTCCACCTCCAGCGCCCGTCTCAATATCCCTTCGACATCCTTCTCTTCCAGGTTCTTTAACGTAAAAGTCCGACACCGACTCAACAACGCATTCTGCACCTTAAAGCTTGGATTCTCCGTTGTAGCGCCAATCAACGTAACCTGCCCACTCTCCACCGGCCCCAGGAACACGTCCTGCTGGCTCTTACTAAATCGATGGATCTCGTCACAGAAGATGATCGTCTTCCTGCCCGTCAAGCCCAGCTCTCCACGCGCTTCTGCGAAAAGCTTCTTGCATTCGCCCACGCCGGAGCTGGTGCTGTTGATTTCGGCAAAGCGGCTGCCAACCATGTGAGCGATCACACGCGCTATAGTGGTTTTCCCGGTGCCAGGGCCGCCCCAGAGGATCATGGAGGGCACGCGGTCGGTTTCGATAAGCCCACGAAGGACGCCGGTGGGGCCGACCAGATCTTGCCCGTAGACTTCATCGAGGGTGTGGGGCCGCATACGTTCGGCAAGAGGGGCGGCGCGTTGAAAATTGGAAACGGGTTTCTGCTTCTTTGTAGGTGGTTCGTCTTGGCCGCTGTCGAAGCTTGGTTCGAGTGGGGAGGTTTGCATTGCTGTATCAGGCTCCGGGGCTGCACGCTTGGTGCTCGGAGCGTTGTAGGGCGTAGTCGCTACTCCATCCTCAGGCGTTGCAGCTTTAACAGGCTTTTGCAAACTGTCCTTCTCGAATTTGGGTGTGATTGGAACCGCAGCTTTCTTCGATAACGGGGTCCGGAAGAAGCTGGCGACCGGAAGTGGTTTGCCATGCTGCGTAGTCGGCGTTTCGGGCGCCGATGTGTCGATGAATGATTGGCAGCCCGAGTCAAGATGGGAATTGATGTTGGCTTCTTTTACTGCGTTGCCACAGACAGGACAGTCGACCATGCTGTTGATGATGAGATGCCACTTGACTCTCTCGGAAAACACGAGATCTGACTTCCATTCGCGATTTTTGACGCGTCGGCGATTACAGCTCCTCTAATCTAAAAGCCGGCGCTTAGATAATCATGCACGTCGATCCTTGAGCGTCACCGATGTCGGTCAAATGCATGCTCGTCAAGAGCTCGGAATTGAGTCCGGGTGAGCTTACCTGATAATCCTGTACTCTAGTCCTTTGGGTCATATATCGCTCATTGTCCCTATGCTCCCATATGCGACCCATCATCCAGAGAAGCAGACTTTTCTTTTTTCCAACCATCGGCCGACAGCCTCTAATTCGCTTGGCCAGTACTGGTAGAAGTATGACTACGAACGGGTTAACGAACGGCACAACGCATTTCCCAATTAAACCTGCCAAACGAGTCGCAGAGCAGAAGCAGGATGTCTGGTTAGCATTGTTTCACCTTTTCCCCTAGTTTTCTGCTAAGCCAATGCCGCGCAGGACAGTCATAAGGGAAGCATCAGCCGCCTCGCCATTGAAGAAGAAGGACGGGAGCTCGGACGTTGTGAACATGGGCCAGGGGTATTTGTGAGTATGCATGCCTCGTAGCAACCCCCGTAAGGGAAGCTCAAGCTAACATTTTGAAGTGACTACAACCCCCCCGACTTCGTACTCAAAGCCGCGAAAGAGGCGCTCGATGTGGTGGAATGCAATCAGTACTCCCATACGAAGGTCTGAATCGATCACTCTACGTGTTCCCAGAATATGCAGTTGAACTATATTAGGGACGGCTCAGCCTCCGAAAAGCGATAGCCAGAGCCTACAAGCCCTTTCTGAACAACGAACTCAACCCGGAAACTGATGTCGTCGTTACCACAGGAGCCAATGAAGGCATACTCAGTGCCTGTATGGCCTTCATTGAGCCTGGAGACGAGGTTATTGTCTTTGAGCCGTACTTTGACCAGTACGTGATCAAGTGATCGAGATTTTCTGGAGAAGGACGGCTGATGGAAGTAGGTACATTTCAAACATTGAGATGCCCGGCGGAACGGTCAAATACGTACCACTACAGCCGCCTGAGCGTGGAGCCACGGAGACATGTTCCGCATCAGAGTGGACCATCGATATGGCGCAGCTCGAGAAGACGATCACTCCGAAGACCAAGATGATTGTGAGCTTTTATGTGAGCATATATGTCAACGCAGACTAACGAAGCCACAACAGATCATCAATTCGCCGTATGTTTGTCTAATCCGCCTTGGCTAAGAAAATGATTAAATCAAGCCCAGACACAACCCAGTCGGCAAAGTCTTCTCAAGAGACGAGCTAGAAGCGATAGGGAAGCTTTGCGTCGACCACAACCTCCTTATCCTCTCTGACGAAGTACGCCACGGCCCAGTCGGCCTTCCCTCTCCGCAACACCCCGTCCGAAGCTCACAATTATCATAGGTCTACGATCGCCTCTACTACGTCCCTTTCACGCGCGTAGCGAACCTCTCCCCCGCCATCGCCGAACGAACACTCACCGTCGGTTCCGCAGGCAAGAACTTCTATGCCACGGGATGGCGCGTGGGCTGGCTGATGGGCCCCGAGCACCTAATAAAATACGTCTCTGCAGCCCACACGAGGATATGCTTTAGCAGCGTGAGCCCGCTCCAAGAAGCTGCTGCCGTAGGCTTCGAAGAGGCGGATAAAAACGGTTTCTGGGATAAGAGTAGGGCCGAGATGAAAGGAAAGGTGGAGAGATTCTGCGAGGTCTTTGACGAGTTGGGCATTCCAGTGAGTCGCCAATCCATTGTGTCCGTCACAGCATCAAGTCATGAAGTCCTCATCATAACTCCCCACTCCCCAATTTCTCTTTCCTCCAGTTCCCCCCACCCCAGCGTCTTCCCCACCCAACTAACGCCCCCCTCCCCCACCACAGTACACAACCCCCCAAGGCGGCTACTTCGTCCTCGCCAACCTCTCCTCCATCACCCTCCCCCCCACCTACCCCTTCCCGGCGCACATCCTCTCCCGCCCGCGCGACTTCCACCTCGCCTACTTCCTGATCATGGAGCTCGGCGTCGCGGCCATCCCACCCACAGAATTCTACACGGAGGGCAATAAGTGGATGGCGGAAGATTATCTGAGGTTTGCGGTCTGTCAGACGGATGCGAAGCTGGAGGTTGCGAAGGGGAGGTTGAGGGGGTTAAAGAGGTTTATGAAGGGGGCATAGGGTTTTGATGGGAATTGGTTTTCTAGAGGAGTTTTGGGAAGTGGTTCGTGGCTTTAGACTTAGATGCATAGCAGTATACGACGACCAATGAATATATATCTTCCGTTTCAACAATGGGGATCGTCGTACAAGCCCGATTAAACTGGTTCAACGCACTACAGTAAGACCGGATTGGGAAGTAGCTGCTGATATGTTCCAATACACTGCTCCACATGGCTACTCCCACATATTCCCATCTCCACAGTCCACAATCCTCCCACGTTCTATTTCCTACGCCTCCTCTTCCCCGACACTGTCGGCGTAACCTCCTTTTCCTTCACCACCTCCATCTCCTTCTCCCCCTCCCTCTCCACCTCCTCGCCAGTCTCCTCCCCCACCGTCTCCTCCCCGTCCTCTCCCCCCCTCCTCACCTTCTCCCCCTTCCCCGCCCCCAAATTCTCCGCCAGCCGCCACCCCTCCACCTTCGCCTCCACCGCCTCACACATCTCCCTCGTATCCCTCACCAGCCCCCCCTCCTCTTCACTCCCCTGTTCCTCCCCCTCTCCCTCCCCATCTCCTTCCCCCTCCTGTCCTCCCCTCAGCGCAGCAGGCACATGCCTCTCCCCCATCGTTCCCCTCCCACGACGTAGCGCAGCCGGAATCCCCCTCTTCGAATCCGGATTAAACATCACCGCATTCGCAAACATGCGCATCAGTTCCTTCTCCAGCTGCGCGCTATTGACGATCCCCCTAGGGGGCACCACATCCGCGTTCACGCCCACCAGGACACTCGCGCCCTCCCCCACAATCTCGGAGGAGGAAGTAGCCAAGGCGCGGGTCCCCGCCGCGATGGCGGAGCGGATGCTCTTGAGGTCCTGGGGTCTGTAGATGAGGTCCTTGTAGCCGGGCGCCTCGCGCTCCGTCAGGGGGCGGGCGAACATGCCTGCGAGCTTGTGGGAGCTGATGTCGTACATGATGGGCGCGCTCGTGCGGGGAAAGTTGCGCGTGCCGAGGACTTTTCCCTGCGTTGGGGGGCCGGGGGTGGTGGTGCCTGTGTCCGAGGGTGTGGGGGCGCTGGGCGATCCTTGCGTGCTGGTGCGCTTGCGCTTGGTGGTGGGGGCTGGGCGGGTGGGTTTTTGCTCCTCGGCGAGCTCGCGGCCTCGAGCGGTGTCCCGGCGGCGGCGGGTGGATTTTCGGGGTTCGTCTGGGAGGGAGGGGGCGTCGGAGGGGGCGGGGGTGAGTGCGGGTTCGGGCTTGATGGGTTCGGTGGGGGAGGCGAGGGAGGGGGAGCGGGTGCGGAGGGCGGAGGTGGTGCTGCCGCTGCGGAGGGCGCGTTTTGAGGATTTTGGAGGGGGTTTGGTGCTGGTTGTTGACAGGTCTGCGGGTTGGCTTGCGGGGACGTTTGGTGGTGCAGAGGGAGCACGGTCGCTGATGGGACTTATCTCGTCGGGACCAGGCCGTGTGGGGGAGGGTATTGAGCGGACGGATCCAGGCTCCCCAAGACCTTTCCAGCGCGTGGAGGAGGCCGGGGTGATGATGGGGGAGGGTCGTGGAGGTCGCGGCTTGCCTGATGCGCTGGTTAAGGGTGTTTGCTGCGCTGATGCTGGGTAAGATGGAGGACCGAAGGGCCCTTGCCGGGGTGTTTGAGGGTAATACAAAGTTTGCCCGTATGTCGAGTACTGAGGATACTGAGGCACTGGTGGTGGATAAGGAGATACATTTGAATATTGCTGTACTGGACCTGGGCTTTGCATGGGTGCTTGATATGGCGAGTAGCCGGCATGAGCCGAGTATGGTGTTGCGGGGCCCTGACTGTACGGTTGATATGGACCGGAGTATTGTGGTCGTCCATCGTAGTAGGAGTATGGCTGTTGAGTGTAGCTGTGGGTGGGGTATTGCGGAGGATACGGTCCTCCAGCGGGCTGAGCCGATCGAGGGGAGGGCAAAGGCGGTCTTGCTCGGAACTGCTGGCCTGCCATATCCGCCAACGTATCAAGTGGCCCGTGCGGCGAGCCAGAGTGACGCATGCCAGCTGGAGGCGGAAGAATGATTGGTGAACCAGAGGAACGCTCTGAAGGCCCTTGGTTTAGGCGAGGACTCAATGAAGGAGCAAGGTTCGGTCGCGAGGGGTTCGATGGAAGTGGTGGTCTTCGATTGACCTCTGACTTCGGGGAAGCCATGCCGAAGCCTGGAGGCTGTTGTTGCGGAGGTGGAATGAAAGGCGACGGTTCTAGCAGGCTGGATTGAGATTGGGGTCGCGTGTCCGCTGACGGTACATCCACAGATGATGACGATACCGCAGTAGCAGCAGGCAAAGTCTGTCCATTTGATATGATTGCACGAGCTGGATCTTCGGCGATTCTAGACGTAGGCCGGAGCTCTCCAACCTGTTGCTGAAGCCTCTTGAGAATCTGCCCATTGTCCCTGGAGCGTGGCCTGTCCTCGACAGCATCGTGACGCAGAAGCGTTTGTATCGAGGATTTCCTTGAGGGCGCCTCTCTATCTACCCGCTGTATCTCCTCGATATCCCTCCGCAATTGCCGGATACTCCGTTCTTCATCCTCAATGGCTTTGATCGCATGGTCCCGGTAGCCGAAATAGAGGCGATCCAGAAGTCGAGGCAGAAGATGCTTGTACTTAGCAGCGTCCGTCAGACTCGTCAACAGTGGACTCTGTGGCGGCTCTGCGCGATTGACTTCGGTAGCCCCATGTCCCTGCCCAAATTTGACTTCTTCTTTCATCAAACCCAGGTACAGGCTTTCTAGAGATCCAGGTTCTAATCGAGTCGAGTCATTGACCTCCCCTTCCTTGGATTTGGCGTGGCTTTTCAGCGCTTCTGATGCATGCACAAAGGAAATAGTGTCGCTATCGCTGTCCCATGGATGCAACGTCTCGAACAGAAGCAACCTCTCGAGAGGCGTGTAAGACTCTACGGCCGACATGTCCCATGGTTCTTTGTTGCCGTACAAATTAGACGCTTTCAACGGGGCCGGACGAGATCTCAGGAGGAAGGAGACATCATCTCCTCCTTCTGAGCATTGCATGTACTTTAGAGTAAATGGCCAAGCTCGAATTGCAATTTCTCTCCATGACAATCAGCCCTACAAGGCGCGCTAGATATCCGGGCACTGCCGAGGAACTACTTTACTCCGTCATCCCGTACAGCGTGGGGAAATCCATTCCATGCCATTACTTTTCTCTCCATGCCCTTCTCACCTTGCTTGAGGTTTCCACGTTAACACTGTCTAATAACAGTTCCATCTCCGTTTATAGACCAGTTATATATCGAACCCCCAAGGAGGTCCATTGAATCAGCGATTTGTTGCTAAGAATACCTCTTCGTCTAAGAAGTGGACCTCTGGGTTTAGCAATATGCCGATCCGTGACGAACAGTCGTAAGAAGCTCCAAAGCTCGTTCGGTTGATGGCTCATCGTCACCAGTAATATCGCCGAGAAATTTTCCGCTTCCCTAAACCAATCCTTTGCCATGGACAGCACCCTGGAAGGGCTCGCCCAGTCCGTGGAGCAGAAGTGTGTCCACCATCCTCTCCGCTTTGCCCATCACGCCCTCCAAAACCCTCTCCTCCATCCTATCGACCCAGCGTTGACATCTCCTCAGGAAACAGGCCGTGACATCCCAGAGCCTGGAGCTCGAAGCCCTCGAAGCCCGTCTAAGAGAGACTGAGGAGAAGCTGAAGCAGAAAACCTCTAGACCATCGTCCTCTTCTGGCAACATAGGTGATAACACGCCGTCACCCAAAGGACAAGCTCTGTGCTCCGAATTCGGTATGCATGAACGTCATCAGCGTAGTCCTTTAGCTACACAGCCACCTGCATCGACAGAAGAGCCCCCTCCGCAAGGGGCGTCGCGGTGGGAGGGTTTGCTGCCGCAAGAGCGAAGTGGTAAGGCACAGTGCCCATGAATATAAGGAGAATGGCGAGCGCTAAATCCCTTGAGTAGGCGCGGGTCGCCATTGCTAGATCGCTGGTGATTGAATAGGGCGAGTAATCGAGGAACCTATACGGTGAGAGGAGGAGACAAAATGTCACCGGCCGTGTACGAGCGTCTTCAGCTCCCATCAGATGTACTCGTATATTGCAGTCCTGAAATTGCCAGAAGGACGGTTCCGGGATGACTTGTATCGGTACCACTTGTGAATGATATCTTCATGCTGTTCCCCAGCCCTTCGTGCCAACGGAGCTAGGGAAGTTCCTCGAGCTCAATAACACGCCCTTGGTCTGCCGTATCTCCGCCTTGACCTTGGAAATGCCATCTTCCTTGCTCTTGCTACCAGAGAACCCAAGGACTGTCTCTGCAGTCCCGTGTACCAGACCGTCCAGATATCTTCGGAGGCCATCTAAATTAATTTTCATCTGTTCGTCTGGCCTCAGACCATTTATCTCGGTACTGGACGGGTTCAACAAGCCCTTAAGATCTCCTTGTAGATTCTGCAAACGATCGTTCTGATTCCCTGTCGCCGAGGGCTGTTCCTCTACGGGCGTAGATGCCGAAGAATTGGACCGGGAAAAGTGAGGCGATGTTTGAGTGCCTGCAGATCGGTTGAAGAATGAACTCGCATCTAGGTCTTCAAAGTCCTGCCCAGAATCTGGTGTAAGCTTTTGGTCGTCAGGAATAGCCGAGACTGCGTCTTCAAGCTTCCCATTTAGCGTGGCTAGATTTTCGGATGCGATCTCGAAAAGGTCATGTCGCGCTGAGTTCAGAGACTGGATCATAGGCTCGACGATGTACTTGCTGGTACCATAGATCAGTGCGGCCGCGCCGGACGTGACATAGGCGGCTGTCAGAAGGCGAGGCCCAGTGATTAATGGAGGTGGTTTTTGCGAATGTAATAGAAATTCAGGGTATGTGATTATTGGTGGAACACCATCTGAGGGAGGGTTGGCGAGCTCTTGTGATGCTTTCGTGGACGTCGGGAGATCTGGATTTGGCTGTGCAGCATCAGCCTGAGCCATTGCTCTTAGCACTTCGACCCCTCGAGAGCAGATCCCTAGCGCACCTCTCTGTCTTCGGTCGCTACCTCTTCTGGCATCGGCGCCATGCCCATCCTAGTTTCCGACGCCGACAGTAATTTACGTATCCCATCCTTCTTCAGACCTTTGCCTTCAAGGAACGAGGATTTGCGATCGGCTGGGGCATCCTTTATCTCATGATCGTCTAAGAACTTGGATGCGTTTTCGAGCAGGGCTGCTCTTGAGGGTGCTTCAGAGCCTAGAACCGATTGGTTTGAGCCTTGGTTATCGCTTGCCATGCCGCTTTCGGTCTCTTGTGGTTGCTCTCGTTGCCAGGACGGGATAGATGCTGACTTCGCTTTCGAAGCGTCGCCCATGCTTCTTTGGCCGACTTTGAGCGGCCGAGAAGTATTTGGCGTCGGGGTCAAGTCAGTCTTCCTATGTGTACTCTGCAGACAGGCTGGGTGAGGTGGGCTGATATAACGTGGCTAAATAGGTCCGTTTCAGACCAGAGTCTCTCAATCGCATTCGTAGATCAAGAGACTGCGATAGCTTGTAGAACATTACATTGACTTCTCCTCATGGGCGCTGTCGTCTAGGAAAGATACCGCCGCGGTCAAATCAGGGTTATTGACAATTGAACCCTAAATCTTTGTTGCCCAATCACAGAGTGCCTTTTGATCGACCGACATACCAACGCTGACACGCCTTATTGCTCGGTAACATTACAACGCTTGCCTCTAAGCTTTGGGACTTTTCAGACAGGCAATGCTCGCAAACGCGGTTACCTTTCTCAACAGCAGTGCTGTCGGTCTCTAAGATAAAGTGCTCGCGTTGTTTGTGGTTATGTCGTTCTACAAGACCAAGAAATGAATCGCAGCGTAATCGACTATCACCTTCTCCTTCTGAGATGCCGGCCTTGTCGACTCAGAAGATGTCCCTTCGTCAGTTCTCGGATCCTGAGCCCTTCGCACCGTCTCTTCCGATCCAGCGGCCATGATCACAACAACAGCGGACACGTCGGCCCTGCGTTCAAGGATGCCCAAGAAATCGAGCGTATGCTCGCAACTCCCTCATGGTCCGTTCGCTCTCTCTTCAAATCTGAAGGCAGCGAAAGCCCTTCAGAAAACTCTATCACTCGAAAGCAGTTGCACCACCTCCTACGGCTTTCGGCCCTCCCTCTTCCGGAAACAGACGCCGAGGAGGCGGGAATGCTCAAGGACTTAGAATCGCAACTGCGCTTGGTGAGAGCGATCCAGAAAGTTGACACTGAGGGCGTCGAGCCACTCGTGAGCATCCGGGATGAGACTGTGGAGGGTCAAAAAGAGGATGAGATAACGTTGGAGTCTTTGTGGCCGGAATTTGAGAAGGAAGAGGTTGTGGGAACGCGGGGACATATAAGGAGGAAGGCAGATGTAACGGCTGAGAAGGAGGACGCCGAGGACTGGGATCCGCTGGCTTGTGCGCCGAGGACGAAAGGTCGGTTCATTGCTTTGGAGACGAAGAAGTCTTGAGGAGTGAAGCTTTGCCGTCCGAATTTCAGGCTGTTCGCTTTATGAGGATGGCTATTACATGAGTCTTCAGATGAGCCAATGGCGCAGCGGACAAGAGCAATGATGGTGATGACTGACCATGATTATAACTGTCCGCTATCACGCAAACGTTCTGCACGGCTTTGTAGACTCTGCAAGGCGCATAGTGTGCCCCTTGCAGCAACTGGAATGATACTACCTCTAGGGGGGGGGGGGGGTCTGTTGTGGTGATGCAGTACAAGCCTGAGGAGTCGAGGCGGGTTATGGGGGTATAGAGAGGAAGCTCTTGTTATGCGGGATAGACGACGGAGGAGACAAGTTTGCGTTCTGCGAGTTTAGAGGGTGATATACGTTGAGCTACACAGAGGACGCGCTTACTTCGTCGGGAGAGCACTGGAGCGGAGCCTCTAAAGAGGGATTCTCAAGAGTGTTTGACATGGTTAGACGTAAGAGGATCTTAGAAAGTTCCAACAACCACAAAAACAATTTACCCATCCAGTACATACGAAAACATGTATCTCGGAAGCAAACTCAATCGGCGATAACATTATACAATATCATGACTAACTAACACCAGCCAAGTACCGGGACACTTGCGAATCTCTTTCCATTAGTCAAAAGACAAGCCCTAACACCGCTGCATAACTCCTTCCAACCACGGATAAATGGAGCCGTTCGAAACCGGATAGCCCATGTGTAAAAGATTAGGGAAGAACCTGCACCACCAATGAAGTCAGTAAAGAGCAGGCTAATAATGGCTGCAAACGTAGCCCGCCGTCTCAAATATGCTTACCTGGCTTCTTTAGGACTACCATAGTTCATCAACGTCATTGAGTCTTCGATAGGCATGAGACCATCGTGAGTGCCCTGTTATAGATGTCAGCGAGCTCCTTGGGCGGCCACTAGATATCGTGTGATCAAGGGTTGGTTCTAGGTTCTTACGTTGATGAGCAATAGACGGCACGAGGGCTTGTGCACGATCCCGGTAGAGACCAAGGAGAATGTCTTTTGTGACTCTTTGATGAAGGCCTCGGTTGAGTCGTAGCCGTATTTCTGGGTTAGAGCTGGGAGCAGACTATGGTTTTAAAATCAGCACTGCATACACTCGGTTCGAATGTTTCACTGGAATGGGCAACAAGGATTCTGAGAGAGGTAAGCTTACTCAAAGGGATACTCATGATCATCTGCCTTCCGAAGCCATTGCTCGTTGAAGAAGTCGTGAATACCTGCGCCTTGCGCGACCGATCCCTTCAACTGCTTGGCATGTGTGTGAGCGATCCGCACAGCATAGTAGCCCCCGCAGCTCAAGCCCCATGCCACCACCGTCTTCATATCGAATATCTTCTTGTCCTGCATCCATGAGAAAATACTGTCCCACAGACGATCTGGGCTGCTGGGGTCTTTCGGATCGGCAGGGCAGTCCGCTGTACCTGGTATCTCGACAATGACAACAGCCCAACCACGGCTGATGAACTCGTAGCTTCGCTGTGTGTTGTCGGGACGGTAGCCATCCAAGCCGGTAATGAGGAGCATGGTCGGAATAGGGTTCTTGGCACTAGCAGTGACCGGCGTTCGAACGTAGACCGGTACGGTAGCGCCCTCGTGTTCGGTCTTGTGGATATGGGGGATATGCTCTTCCGTCAATGGATCGATCCAGTTTCGTGTAGCTGCCATGTATGCCGACTTTTGCGCCTCCCATGCCTTGTTCTTCACTGCCGAGTTCATGATGGGAAACCGGGAGATACGGTATAGAGCAGCGATACGGAAGTAGAGCGAAGAAGCCTCAGCATGGTGCTTGGAAGCTGTTGCTGCAGCGGCTTTCTCGAGGAGAGCGTCGCAGATAGGGAAGAAGGCTTCGGTGTATTCATCTCCGTACGCATCGTTGATTTTGTTCTTCAGGAATCAGCGGCTTCATTTGAGCAGCTGGGTCTCGATTCAAGACACATACCTTGATGAGATACTCGAACACCGGCTCGAAGTCCTCATGCTTGCCATCGTGGAAAGGGTAGACACCGATAGAGCACTGGTTTACTGATGAGTCTAGTAACACGACCTGAGAATGGTGCAAGCTCACTGGGAACTTCCACTTGGTTTCCCAGAGCTCCTTAATCCCGTCGTGATGCTTTGCTCTACGACTGAAAGCCTCGCCTAGCATCCAGTCGGACTCTGGTGCCAGCTTCATCCTGCACTTTTCGACGTGTCAGATATGTGGGACGTGAACGTTGGTCTGGATGGGATTCCTTGGAGGCGGCAATTGAGACGCATCGTAACGGTCCATGGTCTTTTGCCCTACTTATATCGAGATCCAACGAACGCGGGGAACCATAGTTGAGTAAGCTGATTGTACGAAGTATCTCTAGCAACTACTTCGTTGACCGAGTCTTGCATCGTGGTTCGACGCATGTGGTTGCGGAGGACCAATTGTAGCTAGAAGATCATGTGTTGAAATGCTTGTTCCTAGATATTGATGCGGACGGTCAAGGAGGGGTTTCCTCATTGAAATCCGTAATGAAAGACATCTTCCATGTTGAACACATATAAGGTTGTCGGACATGCGCTAGTGGACTTAGTAGATCCTGCGGGCCAACCATAGCCGCTCAATGCTTGTCTTGCTCGCCAATCCTTTTACCGGTTCTCCCCCAGGGCCCCAGGGCCAAGTAGGTTTCGAAGTCAGTATTCCTCCTTTCAAGTCAATGCAACGAGCAGAGGTGCATGCTTTGGGAGCGGATACTGCTGAGACATGTTTCAAGCATCTTACGCTCAGAAAGGGGCGAGGGATGCTCAGAAATCTACTCACCCCAAACCTTCATAGTGACCTTCCTTCAACTTGTGAATGAACTGTGACAGCGCTGGTTTTTCATCCTTTGGATGGCAACCTTCAGTCCAGCATACGCCTGTAGTTCGAAAGCCCTTCAATAGAAGACACGAGAGGATCAGCCCTCCACCTCTTCTGTGATCGACACCTTAAAGATTGTTCCGAGTCCAGAGTAGTGGGAGAAATAATTGTAAAGAAGACATGTTGACTGCGCCAGACACAAAACCATCAGGAGAGAAAGAGCTCCTAACGAAAGGCATGCTCCAGACACATCAGTGTACTCCAAAGACATGCTCTGTAAACCCCCAACTCGTAACAAAGTTGGCAGTTTGGCACTCGGAAGCAGCATGGTCTCAAATACCCGGAATCGATAACGGGCATCCATACTTGCCCCGAGAAAGCTGTCAAGCGTTTCAGACAACTTGTGGCGACTTATAAACTGGATCAATTGAGGAGCAAGCGACTGCAGGCACAGAAGATCCAAAAAAGATTGATATCGCCTGTCTCTCTTGTGTCAGGCTTCAGCGCTCTCGCAGAACAGCTGTTCGGATTGACATTTGGAATAGATCTTGACGCTATCTTGGAGGATCCCGAGTCTGACGACAGACCAGATCCCAGTCGACTCTGATTGCTCAAACTGTGATTCACGATGAGATCTTTCAGTAATAATGGGAGTAGCAAGGAGATACTGGTTCGTTGCTGGAACGATTGCCGCCAAACCACTAGGTAAAGATAGCAATATCTAGAAAACGAGCTCGATGTATATATGTCTCATCCATTTATGTTAATGCTTCAAATCTCAAATTATGGTCAATATGTTTTGCGATCTCACCTGCTGTCATCTTGCAGGTAGCTTGAATAGAAACGTAAACACAAGAAAGCGAAACCTTTCAATCAAGCTAGATTTGTACAATACCTCTCAACATGTCTACAAGCGGGGAGCGATGCGGAAAGCTCGCACTAGCCACTTCTCGTCGCATCATCTGCGCTAATGGATTGGAATTGTCACATCCTATGGCGGAGGGTAACAGAGGCTTTATCATCGAGCTTTACTTCTTATGTCGTGCCCAAAGATTGTAAAGGGGAATAGGGTATCAACACCGCTCCTAATCGAACGAAACTGCGGATAACTCCAAGCCGGTGTCGACCATGCCAAGAAGATGACTAGCCAAACGTAGCCAACAATCTTGTGCATCAAAGGTGCTTTTGCAGACCGTTTTTGGCCGCTGACATAGTAATAAGCGGCCTGAAACGCGTCCTCGAGCACTATTCCAAGAGCTTGAGTGAGAAAGAACCGAATGGCGCCAGACTCGGAAGGTAGGAGCGTCATGCCGTGATCCGAAGTTATATGGATAAGCCCGGAGAGGAAGAACGCAAGGAAGATATTTGAATAGCGTGCTACTATAGTGCGTTTCGCAAGACGTAGAACGTCATGTGTGACGAAGTGAGATATGCCTTCGACCATGGCGCGGAGGTTCTGGTGCCAGAAGACGCTGCGTAACACATTAGCTAACACTCGTTCTATCAAGACACATATGTGGACGGCTAACCCCCAAAACTGCCGGACTGAGTACGCGTTGGTCGGGGAATCGAAGTTCGGATGCCAGTCCGCTGGCTTGCCAAGGCCTGAAGCTACAGAGAGTAAAGCGCAAACATATGTAAAAAGACTCAAATACGCAGCGACGTTTACCCAGAGGCCAATGGTGCTAGCTATGCGAAATACAAGCTTCTCGGACGTGACATCGCTAAGCCTACTAAAGAAATATTCCTGGTTCGCAGCAATAAGTCTTGGGTCTGGCGGCGGCTGCGCAGCTGAGATATCATGGACTAGGAAGCATAGCACGGCTAGGGCAGAGATGCGAAGCAAGAATGCTCCCCGACTTGGTACGTATGAAGGGTCGTTTGAGGAGAATCGAGGAACGTTCTTGACCTGCCACGGCTTGCCAACGCTGCGTGGTGAAAAGAGCATGTCGCAGGCGAACCAAAATTTCGACCTGGCCGGCTCTTTGGGCGAAGGGTGGTCCATTTTCTTGGAATTGACGCTGCCGTTGATGTTGTTCTTCTTGCGGTCTGCTTCGGGTCCACCAATTTCATAACTCCATTTGCCTATAAGGAGCTTTTCAATTGCGCTTAACGTGCAACCCATGGTGATTCCTGCCGGCAAAGTCTTCGTCATTTTGTTGTCCATGCGATCATGCACTGTAAGGTGGAAATAGTATGCTGCTGCGACCATGACAACGATAGCAGCATAACGAAGGGAGGAAGTAGGCTTCGTGAAGGCTGCAGCACCGAAAGCAGAAAGTTGAACAGCCAGCAATCCATATGGATGGGTCAACGCAGAGAGAACTGTGATGACAATAGCTGATGGAGTGAACATCATGCCGTCCTGAACGAAGTCCTGAAAAGGAGATCTCGCAAGCGAGCAATGAGTAGACAGAAAATAAGAGACCTTGGAGCGTTTAATATTACTTTCGCGTCTTTTCGACACTAGTGTTGGCTTCCTCCAAAGTCCAAACAAGAGCTAGAATTGCAATCTTGCGTTTACTAATATAGTACGGCCCAGCCGCACAGGATTCGATCCTCAACCTATCATACAACATCACGTCTTAGCAGGTAAATAGCTGGCGCCATGGCTCGAGGATACAATCTGATCAGCGAGCCAGCTTATAAGCTGTCAGAGATCGGATGAATGGAATTTAAATATTCAATCTGATGCAGACCGAACTCTGAGGTCCGATTGAGGCCAAAAACCGCTAAGCGCCACGCCAAGCCGCGAACCACAGCCTTGCTCTTTCAGCTCGACTTTGTTCCTTCCACCACAGCCAACAGGTAATGTCATATGGTCGCTTCGCATCTTTCGGAATCGCCTCAGCTGCCGGCATACTAGGAGGTCCGTCGTCTCCCTCCTCCATATCAAACACACTTACTAATTCTTGTTCAGGCTACTACACCTTCAAGCCCGAGCTCGACGAAATCCAGAAAGAGAAGGAACTGAAAGAGCAGTATGTCCGAGCGCTACCAACCCAGCTCTGAATTGCTGGGCTAATGGTTTCCAGGTCCAACGCAACTCTTGAAAGCCGATATCTGGTCGAGAAGCCTGCAGACAAGCCTGCCGAGATGCCAGCGGTAAAGGCGGAGAGAGGTTTGCTGGCTACTGCAACCGAAGGCGAAGGGGAGAGAAAACCGTGATGAAAAGGGTATAGACATGGCGTTGCAGATTACGGCAGACTAGGAGTTGTGGAAGAGGCAACGCCTGAGGCGGAAGGAATAGCGCGCAAAGGGAAGAAGGTGGTGTTCGCAAGCCTAGGAATCGTACCCACGCGCCAGGAGGGGATTTAAAAGGTGGGGGGATATATCGAAGCCTCCGAAAAGCACGTGGAAGGTAGACGGCACAGATATGCCTTTGTATAGGAGGCGGCCACAATTCGACGGGAGAGTATTCATAAGGGGCTCTCGAAACAGTGAGATGACGGCGGAACGACGTTGTAGGGAACAAGAGTGTACCGCGAATGAGTTGTGTGCCATATTCATAGGCTAAATGGTTAGAGTAGTCAGTGTCGATATCAGGGCACAATCATGTTCTATGTCTATTAATGGTCGATTGCCAATTAATGCTGAACTGCATCATCTAAAATTATTTCTTGAGCATACTTTTACACCTTCATAACCAGCTACCCCTTACACCTCTGTGACTAATTGCCCCGATGCTCCCATGGGTAAACCACCAAAGACCTTGCCAGCAGGCCCTTCCAACCATTCGCCGGGCACACCGACCCTGCAACCTTTCGCATCACTGATCCATCTCACGAACACTGGGTTAGCGTTCTCGACCTCAGGCTCTTCCGAAAGTGTAGTGTCCAGACCTGCCGCAGCATTGGCAGTAATTTCGGCTTGTGAGATCTTGCCGCGGCGTTTGGGGGCTTGTTTCTTGAGTAGACGGTTAATGGTGTCCGCTTTCTCTTCTTCATTGCGCTTCTCGCTGAGGTTCTTGCGGCGACGAGCCATTTCGGCACGACGCATGGCGTGTTCTTCGGCGGTCAGATGCTTCTTGATTTGTGGTTCTGATACCCAATGTTAGTAATGGACGGACTATGCGCTGGAGGTAGCTGAGAAGAGAAGAAACGCGATGAGCACGGGATAAGATAGCGACACTTACCCATCGGCAGTTGCAGAAAGTCATTACCCATCACTTCACTAAGCCTGCTTTTCTGTCTTTTCGTCATCTTACTGACGTCCGGCGTGCTGGCTCTGCTGCCCCCGCCAGCGCTTTGTATATCGCCTTCCTCGTCTTGGTCCATCTCGTCCACGTCTCCAATCTCCTCGCCTTCGGAATTAATAGAAGATAGATCCTCGTCATCCTCCTCCCCCTCCATTTCCTTTTCTTCGACACCCTTCAGCTTGCCACTCTGTGCTGGAGTAACAGTCACTCTAGGCTTTGATGCCGGTCCAGTCATCCCTATTACTGGAGGAGGCGGCATAGGCGATTCATCCTCCATCTCGACATCTTCGTCTTCTTCGCCGCTACCGCTTTCAGCCTCGTCCTCGTCGGCCGCCTCGTCCTGCTCTAGCTCCTCCTCCTCGTCATTCTCGTCTGCATCAATGTCGTCGTCAGTGGCTTCGGGTTCTCCGATCTGATCCTCTACCGGGATGTCCTCTTCGGCCTCTTCCTCTTCTTCCTCCTCCTCCTCCTCTTCATCGTCACTCTCACTCTCAACTACATAGCTCTTCTTGCCTCGGTTACTCCGCGGCCCGGTGATAATATCCGCAGGCTCCAAGCCGTCGCGAGTTCCCACCCGTCCGCTGGAGGTGGCTTCACGTAATCTATTTGAGGGCATTTTCACCGTAAGGCGTATCGCCTTCTTGGCACCTTCTGGAGAATCGGAGCTTTCACGGGCGATGGTCACTTGCTTCCCCGGTCCTGATGCACTACGTCTGGGACGCGTTGACGCTGCGGGCGCAGGTGGGGGCGCAGGTGGACTAGCATTGGATGTCAGATTATTGCGCGTACGAAGGCTACGTCGTGCCGACATAATGAGAGCAGTATTCAAGGCCGTAGAGATTTGCTTCTTTCTAAACCCCAGCCTCAGGTGTTTAGAGGATCCGCGGAGCGTAGCAGTCTGAAAGTACTCTGCGCAACGATGGGAGAAGAAAACAGCGCCGCGCAAGATAAATACTCTCAATGCTGCTGTCGGGGTCTGCAAGCTTAGGCCTTCGTAGTGATCGAGCAAGGTGACTATGACATGTGGGATGATTGCAGATGAATACGTGGGGGGTCAAAGGATTAAGTGGAAACGAAGGAATGAGTAGTGTTAAGCTTACATGGTGCGCGTGTAATCGCCCAGTCCGTCTTCAAGGCTGCGCTTTCGCTTAGCGAGCCTTTCTGCCATCTATCGCTGCCAAATGCCAATCGTTGGCCAGGTGCTGCGCCTGGATACCGTGGTGTCTCATGCGCGGCGGCAGCTTCTAGGTCCGATATCCAACAAAATTTATGTCACATGCTACGACTTTGAGAATCCGCTCAATTGGAGGGTATCACGCTGCTCTCAAGCTCTTCCACAACACAAAAACTTTCTTGACTCTCTGCGACCCAGCGCTGTTCAACTCTCTCCTCGAACGTACTTTGATGCCACACCAAGCTTCTTCGGCGCTACTTCCGATCTTATCTAATCGTGCCGAGGTTCCCGTCTGTCGCATTGACTTCAACCGCTCTTAAGACACAATATGAAACTTCAGCTTGCAGTTGCTGAAGTAACCACTGGAAGATGCAGGAGCTCCGCCATGCTCTGTACGGTCCAGTCAACGTTTGACGCTGGACCTACATGCGTTCCGGATCGAATGGGGCTGCTGGCTGTTGCACAAGTATTGTAGTTGTATTACGAAGAAGAGGATGCCTCGCAGCAACTCAGGCTGTGGTGTGGTGTTTTGGTTAATGGATCAAGGTGCAAATTACCGCCAATCTTCTTGGTTGGGTGGCCAAATTCATGGTCTATCAGGGCAAGCGATGTTGCCAACGATGCTGCGAGGAGTCGTCATTTGCTCGGAAAAAAGGCGAATCCTGTAAGAGGCCAGAGGCCGTGGACATTGATTTCTGTCGTCTCGTGGATTACTTGTACGTGAGCTACATCCTTTTCGCCCCCTTTTTAGATTCCCGGCGCCGTGGGCTTGGTGCACCATGGGTCTTGTATGTCAATCACTTTCCTAGCCCCAGCCGTTAGGGATTTCGACTAAGAAAGTAACATGGTCGGTTGATATGCGTCTATAACTAGATATTGCACACGTCAATCCGTCCATCCTCATAGCGTCAATACAATCCACCCGACGCTGCTCATCAGTTGACAACGCGGTAAAAGTCACCCAAAACCAGTAACTCCTCCCTTGAAAATCCTCCCAGGCAATGCTGCGATAAAAGAATTCGGGTAGTCTCGAGACTGACCAAGCCAAGATTCATGTGTTACCTCAAAGTTCTCTATTGCCAAGTTGCAGCAAGCAGCAGAGCCGAAAAAAAGTACAGTACCGCTATGATTAGTTAGCTGATTGATCTCTTATCGTTGCTTGAGGTATGTGTAACGGATTCTCCTCTGTTTGCACATAAGGCGAGTTTGCTCAAGCTTGGCAACATGCAGGTGAGCTCTTTTGTCTGTTGACGACTGGAGGACGAACAAACCGACTATGGCACATGATCTGCTGTAGTGTATATAAATCTCTGCCTTTCCCTCTCGGTTCTTGATTTGCTGGCAAAACGCTATTAAATTGCACATTTTGGCCCTCTCATTCAAGGCTTCCCATTGATTTAGTCAGCGCAAGTTTGACCTGCAAGCATACATCCCATTGCTCCAGATCTTTGACTCCGTTGCGATAGGTACCGTGGATCCTGTGCCACCATGCCGAACAATAGGAAACAAAGTTGGACGCCCCTCAAAATTGACTTCAGCCGAACAGAGAACGAAAGCACTACTGCAAAAGCCATCATAAAAGACGGGACAACCCAGAACGACAACCAGCGTCCAGAGCTCGCCGAGGCCGAAAGAAGGGGCAACACAGAGTCTGACACATTGGGCAAGACCAGTAGCAAAAAGCCGGAATCACAGGCAAACCCCAGCTCTCGGATATCGGAAGCTTCTTCCACATCTAGAGCCAGCATGCACTATGTGGAAAGGAAAGACAGCGATGAATCCTATGATCCGGGCGACGACGATGACATAGGTGCTGCATATGAAGACGGTGAAATCGAGAGAGATCACAGGACTAGAGCCACAGGACGAAAGGTGGAGTATCACAAGAGATACAACACCTCGCAGCGGAGCCGAAAGTAGGCCTGGAATGTTCGGATTGCTGTACAGCCCAATAGTAGAACCTGGTACTGGATGCTCTGACTGCGGCGCTTGGAATTATTTACGTTTTATCTGAGAGGAATGAATGATTACTGGTCGAGCAGTCCATCGCCCTACCGTTGGAACGCTTTGTTCTTCAAAGATCACAGCGGTGTGCTCTTGGTCAGTAAGCTATTGGAAGGAGCGCCCTCAGGGTGCTGGTAGGAAAAGTACTGCATGACCGGTGCCGATGATTAGAAAAGATGTAGTATAGTCACGCCTCCACGTGTTGTGGAAGAGCTCGCGATGGGTGTCGCGCCCACAGGCAACTTGTGAAAGCGTTGTTGGTTGATGGCGGTGCCGATCTCGAGATGCCCTGCAGACTAGCAGCCAAAGTCTCCCAGGTCCTGTCCGACGATCCACCAAAAATTTCTCACTACTGTATCATCGGCTACTGCTCCTCCCTCCTGTCTTCCTCAATCATCTGCATCTCTATCCTCCTCTCCTCTCACTCTTCCTCGCATCCTCCGGCTTCTCACTCATCTCTTTTCTAGCTTCTCTTTCTACCTTAAGAAATTGACGATCCAGCCTCTCCATCTTCGACCCCAACATCGCCCTCTCGCTCGACCTATCCTCTTCCAATTTCCGATCCTCGGTGGATGCTTGCCAGAACTACTTTAAGCTTTCAGCCACGAACGTCTAGCCTTGTTTAGATCGTATCAGCCTTCCCTGAAGATCTTGTAGGTAACCGAGACTTGAGACCTTTCTTCTGGATCTTGAGCCACGGCCGGAAAGCACACTGCTTTAGCGTTGCTCCTATTTGCTGTGCTCGTATGCGATTTGGGACAGAGGACCTCGGTCACAACAACACTAGTCAGGAGTAAGGTACTGATATGTTGAAGAGCGGAAGCTATAGGTGTTTCATGACAGAAAAAACAGACCAGACGGCGATTTGGTGAGATCCTACCCCTGGTGACGGGTAGTTTACATTGAACTAATGGAAGTCACGTCCATAATACTACCCCTACGTAGAGGCGACCTTCGATGCATGAGACGGCGAGAACGCGATTCAAACCAAGGAAATTCTCACAATACACATTTTAGAGATTCCAACAGATAATGACAAGAACATGTCTAATTTGAGTACTACCATCGACGGAAGTCCACAGTCCACTCTCCATCAACTCTAGTATGAAATGAAAGAGACAGCCTTCCACCTCCTCCTATCCTCAGCAGTGACGGGAAGACATGTGTAAGGCTCGTTGCCGCTCCCATCCTTTTTCATCACCTGCGAGATGTCCTTCCCTACCCTCATAGACTTCGGATCACAGTCTTCTTTCCCATAAACGATTACCGAATTCATGGTATAGGCACCCGTGCCCCAGAAGATGGATACCCAGTCGGTGGTGGGCTGGAAGCCGATACAGCGGCTCTTCAGCTGGGGGCGAGGGCCCACGAGTTCGCTGGTCTTGCACGCGGAGGGGGAGTTGCCCATCCAGGGGTAGTGCCAGCGAGCTTCGAGGGCGTTGAGGTGTGAGGCGGATGGGGATGTGGTGTCTGTGGTGGTGGTGCTGTTGAGAGTGGTGGGGAGAGCGGTGGCGCCCAGGGCGAGGAGGAGGAGAGAGATGACCTGCATCTTGGTTGGGTATTTGGAGAAAGGTGGTACTGTAGGTCAGGTGCTGCTGTGTTGATTCGGTTATCAGGTTTGGAGAATGGCTCAATCGGTTGGGAGCTTCGTTTTGACTGAAGTCCATGCTTTGTTCTCGATAATTCATTTGTTGGGTATAAGAAGCTTGTATCCTTTGTGCGCGGGAGATGAAAAGATTTTGTAGCACTTCTTTGTTCGCAAGGCCACACCCTTTTCACCTCTTCCATCAAGCATGCTGTGGTAAAATCAGGCGACTAGTAGTGCCTGTCTATAACCTGTTCGCAAAAAGCAGAGGAATACAGCCAACCCAATTACATATTAGCCACTGGATTGCTCCGAAGCCCATCCGTTACCCACAGGAATCACCAAACTACCCCCCTAACCCACGCCAGCCTCTGCATAAATGGGCGGGCCACTAATCGAAGTCCGGTTCTTCCCCTACATTTACGTCGTCACCGTAAGCCGCATCCTTCTCCGACAATGGCTTAGAATCCGACCGGCGCCTACCAGTAAGAGCGGTGTCATAATGGCTTCGAAATTCGGAATTGAAGCGGAGAAGGAACAAGTGTGCAACGTGTTTGTCCTGAGGCAGCAGCCACCCGTCCGTCCGCTTTCCATGAGTTGCACGGACCACGATTTCCGTCTTCCTCGACGCCATGCTCAGTGCTGTATTGGCCAGATCGAGCCACATGCTGCACCAGTAGCAGCTCGACTTAGAAACTCCAATCTCATAGGTCCCACCTGCTCCTGCGCTTTGTGATGTGTTGATGAGAAACAAGGCAAGTGTTAATTCCGCATGTTGGCATTGATCGATGCGCGTAGACCCTGGGGGCCCCTCTTGAGCATCGTGAAAGCGCGCCTTGACCTGTCCCTCAAAGCTCGTGATCTGAGCAAGTCCAGGTTGTTGAGCCGCCCATTTGTTCAAAGCACGGATCAAGGGTCCCTCAACCTCTTTTCGGTACGGATGCTGATTTGCGAAACGCTAATCTCGATTAGCTCGTATTCAACGTCTTGTTGCTCAGTTGGACCAGACCTGTTCAAATCTAATCTCTCGTATGCCCTTCGACGACAGCCGCGACACTTCCTTTTGGAAATGAGAAATGGCGTAGAGATAATCCGATAGTTTTCGGAACTTATCGTTTTGCTCACGATCAACAAGACTCTCAAGCTTGTGAACCTTGGTGCATAATTCGAATGCTTGACCAATGATTTTTGCGAGGTTCTGTGTCTTCGCCTGTGCATTCACACGAGCAATGGCTCTTATGAACTTGTCCAGATAGTCGACCAAGCGACGATCAGGCTTGATGATCCTTCGCTGCTTGAGTTGCTCTTCCAGTTGATGATACTTGAGCGTCCTCGTGTCCACATTCATGATGTTCTGCACATCAAGCTTCTGATTCTGTTGATTGAGTTCGTAATGTTTTGCCAATTTCTGGCACCGGGAGACGATCTTACGCTTCGTGTAGTCGACGACATGGGGAAGAATCTCCGTTGCGGGCGTTTGTTCTTCGGCATATTTTCGTAACAGATTCATGTACTGCTGTTCAGCTTGTGACGCTTGATTGTCATTTCGGGCCCAATACAAGATGAAGCTCTCCGAAGTGAGCCTCATGGTCGTCGCTACCACTTCGGATTTTGGGCTCTTGATAAGAAGCAGGGCAAGGCCGTCAAGAAGTGAAAGGTGCTTACTAATGGTGGTGTCGGGCCCGTAGGCGTTGGCAGCGTAATTGACGCTCTGCATCTCGATATCCGCATGGAAGTCGAGCAGAGAAAATGCATGAATCTGGTTGGCAAACATTGCCTCATCGAAGACAGGCGTCTGCACGGATATTGCCATCGTAGTAGAAGGTTTGTAATGCTAGGTGGTAGAACAACTTAAGCAATTGATAAGCTGATAGTCTCGAGTGTGCTAAAGATGGTTGTAGTAAAGCTAGTGTAGATGTGTGGATGTAATTGTAGGAGGGATGGAGCGGAGGACACTCCTTTAGTAAGGAAGAATGACAAAGCTTGACGGTGAATGACCTTCGGAAGAGACTGTGAAACAGTATTAAACAGGATGTAAGATGAAGCGAGTGTGAAGAAGTAAAGGAAGGAGATGCTATTAGTGAGGAGCACGAATTCACATGCCAAGTCTTTGTCAATTAGCGCTTTCACAACGGTTGTCGCCCCTTGACCTTATTTTTAGATTCTCGATCTTACTATCTAAATTTGTATGCAGATTACTTGAGAGCTCAAAACACATTAATTATTTACAATTCTTATTATTTGAAGTCTAAATACGGTATTACACGTTGAAATCTAATATTGCAACTATCTTACAACATAATTTATTGTAGAATCGACTTTATTATCAAATTTAAAGCTCTTAATCTTCTTTATAATTATTGAACTCTTGTGTTACGAGTCGCGTGCTAATAGATACTATTCGTCGCGCATCGCTCTTCACAAGATAATCAAAAAGAAAAGATTTGTCAATAAAATCAAGATAATCAAGATGACTTGATTCTTAAGCATCTTGAATTTCGAATCAAGATAATCAAAATAATTAAGATCTTAAACATCTTGAACATCTTAAATTTTAAATGATGAAAAAGTATATAGCTTTCGAACGCGATTCTTTTATGAATCGTGTTCAACTCATTTTAAGTCTTTATTTATTGTTACTTTGATTTATTAAATCATCTATAAAAATTTATTAAACATAAGATTGTTTATAATTGCAAATCTTGTTATTAAATGATTGCTTGCATTGCCTAAAGACGTCTACAAATCTCTTTAATAACAAAATTTTCTTTAATATTTTTTACGAAAGTACTAGCGTAACACTTTGAACACTTTAAGAATGTTTATATTAGATTAACGCGTTTCTATTTCAAGCAATAGCTTAACAACATTACGTCGACTCTCTATTAATAAAAACGACAAAATAAAAATCAATAAGTCTAACGTCTATTATAAGGATTGTATTAACTTGAAGAACTAATTTATGCAAATAAATATTTATTTTATCTTTTATCTTGTTTTAGCGAACAAGAAGACAATTTTCGCATCAACATTTCTTAAAGAAAAAGCTCAACACTAGCTTAAGTCAAACTTACGCAAGTATTTGAAAAATTATGACGAAAATTCTCGTGCGATGTTCACAAACTTCGATAATTTCAAGAGAGAGCTTCGAAGAATCTTCGAAACATTTAATGAAAAACAAATCGCAAAAAAAGTGATTTAACATTTAATTTAACGAATCTTTGTAATAGACTACGTAACAAAATTTCAAAAGTATGTTAATCTTATTAAGTGAGACGATGTCGCATTTATAACAATGTTTCGACGAGATTTTAAGAACAATCTTAAGAACGAAATTATGCACGATAACAAATTTATTAGCGACATGTTTAATTTTATCGAAATAGTTATCGATTTCGACGACAAACTATATAAAAGAGCTATGAAAAAGCGATACGATTAATTTTACGAAAAGACAAGAATCTTCTTTGAATCAATGATCGAATATTATTAGAAAGAATTTCGTTCTAATTAAAGATATAATAATCTAGATTATCGTGAGCTTGCATCTATAAAATTGAATTTTATTCAACGACGCAAAAAAAAATCTAGAGAAAAGCAAGATAACAAATTCTAAAAAACGTGCTATTTATGTGACAAATTAAATCACTTCGCAAGAGATTATCGATTACGAAACTTAATAAATCGTCAACAAATCAATGTTATGTTAAGAGAGATATTCGATAATTAAAACGACATTAAAGAGCAAATTGACACAAAGGCAAACACTCTCAAGATTAGATCGAACGACGATTACTATTTAATAAAGAATCTAAATTAATTATAGAAAGTTCTAGATAAAACATTATCAAGCAAGACATTCGCATCTACGCAAGAAGTTAATTAAACACTCTAAAAAACTATTAAATCTTATAGTCTAGTTATCGACTTAAATAAGAAGTATAATTGAAAGAATTTTCACGAATGCATAAAAGACATTACGAATCATCTTAAGACTTTAGTTAGCTTATCGAAGATCGTAAACGAATGCGAAAAGAAGTTAAAAAGCAATGTTATTATAGAAGAGAATATACTTGACATTACAATAAAACAATTAAATCTTACAACATACGCAAGCCTTAATTGAACAATTTGCTACAACAACTTATGCTAGATTTATCTAAAAAAAAAGAATGAAATTAATTGATTTTCTAGAAAGTCAAAGTTAGCAATTTAGCAACAAAAGAAAGCTTAGCGCAAATAGACGTTTAAAGCAAAATTTACAACGCAAGAGCAAAGAAAAATTTAATTTTTTTTAGTAAAGAGCATATTAAAGAAATGCAATATATTAGCCCCACAATAGCAATTAAACTTAATAGCGTACGTATAATGTTTTATTACACTAGTTAAGATTAACAATCGTTAATTTATAACAATGATCAATTTTGATGCGATAGATAATTTTATAACTAGAGCTTTTGTAAAAAGAGAAAAATATTTTACTCGAAAGAAGCTTGACGCTTACAACTTAATAATTGTAGATAAAAATTTATTACTCGCAAGAAATGAAAAAATAAATAAAGAAACGAAATCACTACTAATAGCTATTTAGCAACATTACGAAAAACTAATCTTTAATATAATAAAAATAGTTACTCATAATATTGTTTTAAAAATGTTTTGATTAAAGCAACACAATTTAGAAGTTAACTAAAATATACAAATACTTAGATTTGTATAATGTGATTACGCAATTTATATTCAATCTACGCATCGATAACGTTCGATAATAGATAAAAGATTAAGTCGAAACTTGATCGCAAGTAACGAATTTACATTTTCGCAAAAAAACGATTTAATAAAGTTCGACTTAATAAACATTAACAAAGATTAATTAAGTTATAAAGTCAAAGTAAATAAAGAAAATTGCAAATCTTTTGAAAGCTCTAGATTATTTAATATAGCGAGAAAATCGCTAAAGCATATATTACGAATATACAACAATTGAAAGCATTTGTTTCAGAAAGAGAAAACGATTAAGATTTTATTTAAACATTAATTGTAAAATCACAAGATTAGACTTAAACTAAGCAAGCAATTTACGTTTAAATTTATATATACTTTATTTAAAAAAAAGCTAGAAATTCTTCGCAAATATCTAGCAAAAAACGAAAAAAAAAATTTATTAAAAAATTTCAATTATAGACAAAATACTCGATTCTCTTTGTATCTAAAAAGAACGAAATTTTTTATCTATGTGTTAATTATTGAAAGCTAAACAATATTAAAATAAAAAATTGATATTTATTACTTAACATTAGCGAACTTTAAGTAGACTAATCGTCGGGCCGGGTTTCGGTACCAACATTCTAGCCCGACCCGGATACTTGGTATCAACCTCTTGACCCGACTCGAAATCGACCTAGGTCAACGATTTCTTGACTCGGCCCGATCGACCCGCCAAGCAATCGAAAATGACGTCAAAATGCCAAGATTTTCTATTTTAAAAAAAAATCGCATTATTCGAATTACTAAAAATAGTTTAAAAATAATAACGCACAAATAACGTACAAATGCATTATCTAAATGCATTACTATATAATATTATAAGCAAATTAATTAAATTAATCAACTTGATTAAGTTGATTAATGCACTTTTTCAAAAATAATCTAAATTTTTCGAGTCTTGGCGAGTCGGGCCGGGTTATACGCTAAGTACTTCATACCTACCCTTTGACCTGGCCCGAATACTTGGGCCAAGATTTCTGACCCGAATCGAGTCTTGGCGAGCCGGGAACCTGGCTCGAACTCGATGACCCAACTCGACGCGACCAGTCTAACTTTAAGATCAATTATTTAAAGCAAAGTATTTTATCAAATTGAACTTATAAGAAGCGTACAATCAAATTAGAATAAAAACAAGAAAAGAGTAAAAAATAGTTTTTTGTATATAATATAAATTATACAAATAGACAATAATGTCGTTTAAGCTTACAAACGTTTTAACGATGTGTCAAAAAATAATTAATAATGTATTACGATAATATTTGAATCGATTTGTTATAGTATACTTGAACAACATCATAATTTACTCAAATATTTTGAAAGAACATATAAATTATATTTTCAAAGTATTAAAATATCTAAATAAGAGAAACTTACATTTTAAATTTAAAAAAATGCGAATTTCATTAAAAAGAAGTTAACTTTCTTAAATTTGTTATTAAACGATATAAAATACGCATAAATCTTAAGAAGCTACGAGCAATTAAAGAATAAAAATTATTTATTAATGTTAAAAAAGTTTAATTCTTTCTAAATTTTATAAATTACAATAAGAAGTTTATTAAAAATTACTTTGTTAATGCAATATTATTAACGAATTTTACGAAAAAAAAGACGTCATAAATATAAAAATTAATAGAAGAAAAATTATTTTAAGATCTTAAACTAGAATGCTTAAAAAAATTAATATTAAAAATGTACAATTTATAATTGTTAAATAAAATTAAAATTGACGCCTTAAATCTAGTTATTGATGCATGCTTTAATTAAAAGCATAAAAACATATAACATTTAATAACATATTTTTTAAGAAAACTTTTGTTAATCGAATAAAATTATAATATTTACGACAAAAAGCTATTCGCTATTGTAATTTTTCTAAAATTATGAAGAATATACATCGAAAAATTATTAAAACTTACAATTCTTATAGATTACAAGAATTTTTTACACTTTATTATTATTAAACAATTTAACAAAAGACAAATGCGATAATTAGAACGACTTAAACAATACAAGTTTTAAATATAATATACATTAAATAAAGATAATAACAAAGCAAACGCATTTAACAAAAAAAATAATTATATAAAAACGAAGAAGTTGTTTAATTACAATATATTTAAGATTAACAAAAACGAATCATTATTAACAAACAAATATAAACTAAATGCTATCTTACAAATACTTAAAGACAATAAGATAGAGTTTTTAATAAAAAAGAGAAAACTTCAAATATTTATTGACAAAATTGACAAATGTATAAAGAAATATCATAATAAATCATTGCAAAAACACTTAAAAATAATCAAAACTCTTTAACTTTTATGCTAACATTATTAGTTTTCTTAAATGAGACAAGCTATCAAGATATACGTTAAACGATGCTTTAGTTATTAGCAAAACAAACATAATATATATGCGAATTATGACGAAATTCAATATTAGAAATTACTTAAATCGTTATGAGATAAAGTTACGATAAACTTTATTATTAAGTTGCTTAAGTCGATGAATTCAACAATTAAAGACAAACATAATTTAATACTAATAATAATTAACAAGCTTATTAAATATTCACATATTATCGCATGCAAGAAAAAGTTCACAACAAAACAACTAAAATATATTGTATTAAATTAACTTATACAATATTATAATATATTCAAAGAACTAATTAGTGACAAAGACAAGCTCTTTACGTCTAACTATTAAAAGACGTTTCTATTAATATTAGAAACAAGACTTAGAATGTTCATTGTCTATTATTCGATTACGAATGATTAAATAGAGCGAACAAACTAAAGTTTAAAGCAATATTTAAGATATTACGTCAATAATATTTACAACAATTAAGTATTACTTTTATCTATAACTTAATTAGCATTAAATGCAAAGATTTCGAATATTATTAAAATAACTTTATTCTTCGTCAATTATAGTAAAGAATTTAATCTCTTTAAGAAAGAACGAAAGCATTTGTTAACACAATTAATCATTAAAAGAATAGCAACATTAAAAAAGATATACGATAACATCTTAAAGATGCAAGAGAAATCGATCAAGTATTAGAACAAAAAACGAAAAATAACATCTTAACTAAAGAAAAGAAATAAAATATATCTTTTTACGAAAAATCTTAAGATAAGAAAGTTAAGCAAGAAATTAAATTATATTAAAGTCGAATTGTTTTTCGTTAAGAAAACAAAGAAATTAATTAATTACGAACTCGATTTACTCAAGAACGTTAAAGTATTTTTAGTATTTTATATTTTATTGTTGAAACTAGCGAATTTAATTACGTCTTTATAAACACATTTTATTTTCACTTATAAAAAGAGAAACAATATAAGATTAAGAAAAATTTACAACAAAAAAATCAAAAATATCTTATTAAATAAAAAGAATATTTTATCTTCAAAAATACATAAAAGTTACTCAAGAATTTGAAGAAATGCTTTAACAAATTACGACGATTTCGTTAGCGACAAAATTACTTATAAAAGTCGACAAAGCATTAAAAAACAAAAGAGCGAATAATGAAAAATTAATAATAGTATTAAATAGAATCTTAAGCGTCTCTTTAATACATTTAATCTTTTTTTTATTTTTTTTGATCTTTAGAATATTTTTCGACTTCGCATCATTTATATTTTTCAAACGACAAAATTAATGTTTTCTTTGTTTTGTCTTTCGCGCAATTCTTAGACGCAATTTTGTTATTTTATTATCTAGCTTTTTAGTCTTTTGAATAAACTTTATTCATTCTTTAATAATTAGAAGTCAAATCGCATTTTCAATTCTTTCAATAACACTTTTTACATTTAAGATATTCTTTATTTACTTAATAAGATACGTTAAATGCGACATAGATTCGACAAAGACGCATTGTAAGAAAAGCGTATTTATAGCGACAATTAACAACGAAATTGCGACGTTGTTCAATAATTAACTTGATTAACATAATAAGAAAGAAAGAATAATTTCGAGACGAAAATTCTTAAAGAGAGAAGATAGTGTTACGAGTCGCGTGTTAATAAATACTATTTGTCGCGCATCGCTCTTTACAAGATAATTAAAAAAAGAAAATCTATTAATAAGATTAAGATAATTAAGATAACTTAACTCTTAAGTATCTTAAATTTCGAATTAAGATAATTAAAATAATTAAGATTTTAAACATCTTGAACATCTTAAATCTTAAATAATAAAAAAGTATATAGCTTTCGAACGCGATTTTCTTATGAATTGTGTTCAATTTATCTTAAGTCCTTACTTATTGTTACTTTAGTTCATTGAATTACTTGTAAAAATTTATTAAATATAAGATTGTCTATAATTGTAAATCTTGTTATTAAGTGATTGCTTGCATTGTCTAAAGACGTCTATAAATCTCTTCAATAGCATAACTTTCTCTAATATTTCTTACGAAAGTACTAGCGTAACATCTTGTGTAAGACTATATACAAACGTGTGTCAAGACGTTGTTACATCGACGCATTAAAGACGAGACTACGTAATATGTAGAACTACAATTTAAAGAAACATTAATTTGTAAGAATTTTAGAAGAAAATTCTTAGAAAGAAAACTCTACATAATGTTAAGTCGTTATTACGATAACTTGACACTAATAACGTATTCGTTAATTATTAAAGACTAACATTACAATTGTCTTTTTCTTTTGAATTCTAATTCTTAGAATTAATGTGTTATAACAACGCTCTACTTGCGCGATTACATCAATCTTTTATCAAATTCTCTTCAAAACTTTTTAAGATTTAATTAGATAATAAGCAATATCTTATACTTTTATGTGCGACGTATTTTCTAGTTTATATATTCTCTTGTCAAGATTTAAGAGTGTCTATAAAAGGGTATTTTTTTAATCTCTTTCTTTATTTTTCTTAGACATTCGAAAAGAAGTTAAGAAGCGACGATAATTTTTCTTGTGTACTATTGCGAGACGCTAAGCTACTCGCTTTAAGCGTTTTGTTGTATATTGACTTCAAGTTAACAAATGAAAAAAAAATTGTTCTTTTGTTTCAAAGCATAAATACGTTTTTAATCGCTATATTGTTGCGTCGTTATCGCAACAAATACTTAACAATAATATATTGCAATTTATTTAAATCTTATAAACTTTAAGTTTAGCTTAACTTACTATTTAAATAAATTATTTCGATTTTCTTTATTCGATTTAATCAAGTTAACGCAATTGATTTACAAGTAATATTTATCAATAACATTATTATTATTTCTTCTTTTTTATATTATTTTTTGATTTATAATTGATAGATAAATGCGACATTCTCTAGATTGTTCTAATGTTAACGACAATATTGCGCACAAATCTCGCATTTAATATAAGTTTTCTCAATTATTCTAGCGTATCGCAACTTCTTTTCGATAAAGATAATTGTAAGTTTTTACTAATTTTTTATTATTATAGTAGCGAATTAATTACGTAAGCGATGCTTTAACAAGAGCTTGCTATAAGTAAAATTAATAAAAATAGCAATATTAATCGAAATAATTCTTTTTATTCTTCTTGTTCGCGCGCAAGCGCAATGTTTCTCTCTCTCTCGCTTCTATTGTTTGCGATATTTTGTTCGCATCGACAAGAATATCAATTACTAATAATAATGCAAAAATTTGCAAAAAAGATACAATAGATCGATCGCAATTACAACTATTGTTAATAGATAAATTGTTTAAATCTACTTGTTAATCAATTAATAAATCTTTTGTTGATAGATTTTTTGTCGATAGAACAAAAGCAAATAGATCAAAAGAAGAAGAATTAGAAAAAGAAGAAAAACTAGAAGAAAAAGAAGAATTAAAAGAAGAAGAAGAATTAGAAGAAAAAGAAGAATTAGAATTAGAAAAAGAAGAAAAACTAGAAGAAAAAGAAGAATTAAAAGAAGAAGAAGAATTAGAAGAAAAAGAAGAATTAGAATTAGAAAAAGAAAAAGAAAAAGAAAAAGAAAAAGAAAAAGAAAAAGAAAAAGAAAAAGAAAAAGAAAAAGAAAAAGAAAAAGAAAAAGAAAAAGAAAAAGAAAAAGAAAAAGAAAAAGAAAAAGAAAAA
>JAABUQ010000219.1_pt1 | contig 128508 bp, 136 predicted proteins | sample 5560001 | NCBI WGS metagenome assembly JAABUQ01 (sample SAMN10711888, study PRJNA513371) | rock metagenome | isolation source: Antarctica rocks | place: Antarctica: Victoria Land, Finger Mt nord | collected 2015-12-18
CCACCGTCTCCCCACCCTTCGTCACCACCTCCCTTTTCTTATCCACTCCCTCCCCAGCTCTATACACCTCCTGCGGCGCCAGCCTGCTTGTCCCCACCTCCCCCCCAACCGTCGGCTGCGCATCCTCCATACTTACCGTCGGCACGTCCGCCACAACATTGATGCTCGCACTCGGTGGTCTAGGCCGATAATGCCAGCTGCTCAGCGCATCGAGCTTGGCGCTCACCTCCGCCCAGAGCGCCGAGATGGCTTCCTCCTCCTTCTTCAGCTTCGCGTCGCTTTTACTCGTGTAGCCCGTGGGGTCTGCAGAGGCGAGATGCTCGGCCTCGTAGATCTCCGCGAGGCTCTGCTGGGGCTTGCTGTCGTCGAGCTCGAAGCGGCCGCGACGCACGTCTTTGGCACCAGTGACGAGATTCCCGGGGCGGCGGCGGATCACCTCGTCGAATTCGCGGGCTAGGATGCGGCGCTTGATGAGGGCTTCGATATCCTCGCTTACTTCGGTCGTGATCACGGGGACCGGCTTGCCGACGCGCTCGAAGTCGAGATCTGATTCGAGGAGGGAGTTGAGCGGGCGGTCTGCGGCGCGCGCTTCGCCTGTGAGCGTCCAGTCGCGTTTTGCGACGGCGGCGGCTTCGAGACGGCGGATTTCGGAGGCGAGGGCGGCGGTGCGTTTTTGGTGCGAGGAGCGGCGGTCTTGGGGATGTTCAAGGGGTCCGTCTTCGTCCGAGGAGTGAGGGGAGGTGTCGGAGAAGAGGTCGCGGCGGACTGAGGAGATGGTGCGCTGGAGGTCGTTTTCGGGTGAGGGTTCGCGGGCTAGAGATGAGGTGGGAGGGGGCTGGGTTTTGGGCAGGCGGGCGGAGCGTTTGGAGGCAGGACGTGGCGGTGGGAGGAAGAAGTCGGCGTACAAGATTGAGTTGGTGTTTCCTTCGATGCCGTCGTCTAGAGCGGATACAGCGGAGGCGTCGTCGTCAGAAACGTCGGCGGCGTGGAGGTCGGCGTTGCCGAATGTTGGGCCATCATCATCGTCGGATTCTGGGTTGATTGCTTGATCTTGGGGCGGGAGGGCGAGGGCGGCAGGGTTGGCGTCCCAGTCGATGTCTTCTTCGTCACTGGCGGCGCCAACGTTGGGATCGCCGCGTGCGTCTTGCTGTTCGAGAAACTCAGATTGGCGGTTGAACTCGTCGATGGAGAAGAAGCCATCATTGAGGCCGTTTCTGTCGGGGATGAACGTATCTGATTGCTTCCCACTGAACGCATCTGCGTCTTCGTCTACATCGTCCGCAAGGTCTTCTTCTTCCTCGATATCTTCAGCATCCAGCATGCCCGCTTCCGTGTCCTCAGCGTCCAGCTTCGCCGTTGTTGCTTGTTCATCTAATTCGTCATATTCATCGTCCATCTCGTCGACCTCTGATGATCTAGCTTCGGAAAACCCTTCTTCATTGAATCGCACGCTCTTCGCTGCAGCTCTGTGAGGAATATGACCATTGCTAAGTTCTAGGGACCTTTCAAGGGCCCCTCCGTCTGGTAGTCTATCAGGCAAAGACCGCTCAACCTCTAACTGGCTAGCATCCAGAACTCTCCGCGCTTGTTTCCAGATTTGCTCAATGCCAAACCCTTCGGTATGTACTCGCTTCAGCCGCAGCACGCCTTGAGCGTCATGTCCATCCACCTCGCCCCGCTTTCGCTTCTTCCTAGCATTTTCTAGCCTTTGCGTCTGGGCTTCGCTCGTGGATGTGGCGAGTGAATCGAGGTAACGCTTTGCGAGGACCAAGGATGCTGCATAGAGGCTTGGTGGCGGTTGCAGGAATGTGTATGGAGAGGTTGAGAGGGTCGATGAGAGGATTTGATCGGATGCGGGGTGTAAATCTGCTGGTGCTGGGTGTGTGTGCGGTCTAGAGGGACTGGATGTGATTGCTGGCATTTTCTAGAACATAAGGGAAGGGTAGATCAATAAACACATTGTTTTTGTTATGATCGACTCATCGAGAGTGACCATAGCAAGTGCGACGTTGGTTGATTGAAATGTTCGATATCATCCACAAAATCCAAAGAGGTATTCTTCCAGAAGGCCTGCGGAATGCCTGCCTGATTGGGATTAGAGTAGAGGCTTGGCACCTCTCTCCTCTGGCAATAATGTTGCTGAACAATTGATCGTGGTCAATGGCGAGAAATTCTTTGATAATTGTGAAAGTCTAAGAACACTGTGGGGGAAGAGGATCACCTGTACGTGGTGTCGGCTTCAAACCCGTTGCTTGTCAACAGAGCCAAGCATTCTCACGAGTCACCATTCAATTTCTTACACGAAGCCAACGATTGTCGAGAAATCGAAGAACAATCCTCCCGTACACTATTGTTACACTGACACAGCTTTAAACTCCTATTCGACATCTCTATACGACGCTAGTCTACATTTCCCTACAATAACACGAGGATATACCGACTAGACAATAATTACTCGCTTTCTTCAGTTCGATATCACATGACGAGAAGGATTCTATAGAAGGCTCGCGATAGCTCGCGAAAACATCGCCAGCATAAATATTCAATATACATAGAACCGAAATTATGTTTACAATGTGATGGACGGGAGAGGTCAGTGGAGACGGCACTTTCATATTGCTTTTCAAATCTCCATCCGATGATGGGAGAAAGGATAACCAGTCGAGGGTGATCGACGACTACTCTCTAGGGTGATTGGTCTGTAAAGAGGCCGAAAATTTCTCAGGGGACGATATACATGAGGAGTGTAGATGAATTCTGTACATCTCCGCTGCCTCTTCTTTGACCCCCAAACCTAGTGCCGGTGGGGAATCTAAATACAAAAATGGAATCCAGCCCAGAAAGACTACCTTGCGTACCGATACCATCAGTCATCACTCCCAAGCCTTGAGGCGTTCCAGGTGGAACGCCTGAAGGACCTGATTGGGCTTCAGAGGCTTGGCATCGACCTATATCTCTACTCTGGCGCGCCTCAAACCTTAGTGAACAGGTGACCGTGGACGATGGCAAGAGTATCTTCAGCAACAAGGGTGAAAGTTTGAAAAGGTCCAACTGTTACACGACTCCAATTCGGGTACCTTGACCAACGCACGCCCATGGGCAAGTTGTTGTTTCATCCTTTTGCTTCAATAGGGTATTTATATTCGAAATCCGCCTGGAAATTGAGCTTATTAGCAGTCGATCTCAATAAGCCTAGTCAGCCTGGCTTACCGTGGAACCTCTAAGCAATCGGGGCCGAACCTTCCAAGCAATCAGCGAACAGGAATGCCACCGATTGAGCCAGTCTGACAAGCCTGATAAGCCACAATGGGTTTCAAATGACTCGATAGGATCTGGAGCTTATAAGCCTGATGAGGGTGGTAGTCCATGCGCGGGGGTGAACTGCTTACAAGTTTATGAACTCTACCTTAAAGATCTCCTCGAACTTCTGGGTTCAATACCCTATGAATGGAGCATAGGGCCATGGTGTAGCAATTGGCCTGACTCCCCCATCACTAGCACCGTCTTCACATCTGTGAACGTTGAAGCCACCCCCAAGATGGCCTCCACCGAAGATACTTCCAGCTTTTTCAAGCGCGCCGACTACAACAAGGATTATTGGGACAATTATCTCGCAGCCCGCCCGCATTACGACAAGCCATTCTACCAGTCCATATACGACTACCACAAATCGCATGATGGCCTGACCGAGATGGCGCACGATGTGGGTACAGGACCTGGCCAAGTGGCGACGGAACTGGCAAGCCACTTCAGCCGTGTTGTCGCCAGCGATATCAACACCACCCATCTTGCCGTCGCCGAGCACCGTCTCGGCTCGCTCATCTCTTCGCATAAGGTGAACCTGGTGCAGTGCTCCGCCGAAGAGATCGCCAGTTCTCATCCGGCATGCTCAACGGACTTGATCGTCGCCGCCGAGTGCCTCCCGCTCATCGACGCAAGCAGGGCCATTCACGCCTTCTCGACTATACTGAAACCGAATGGCACGCTCGCGATCTGGTTCTATGGCCGGCCAATATTCGCGGAGCCAGAGTTTGTAAGCGAATGCCAGCCGCTGCTCGAGTCAATACTCGACTTGACGTTTTCCAAGGTTATCAAGGGGGGCGGACCCCAGGAGAAAGCAGCGTGGAAGCGCGCGACGGACCGAATGACAAGTTTCCTAGATGATGTGGAACTCACAAGCGACGTGTGGAGAGATGTGGAGCGGCGAAAATGGAATGCCAAGCACGCGATGCCATTCTACGGACCAGAGGCATGCGATTTCGAGATCACGCGGTCGTCGGCGATCAAGGAGGCGGAAAAGGTGGTGGAGAAGCAGGAGGCGGGCTTTTGGGAGAGACGGTGGAATCTAGCAGGTGTGAAGCGGTTCGTACTCGCGAACATGCCGACATTCGACAAGGACCAGCAGGATGAGAGAGTGGAGAGCAAGTACCAAGAGTTGGCGCAGGCAATGGGTGGAGAGACTGCGATAAGGAGCATCACGTGGCCTGTGGTACTCATCCTGGCGAGCCAAATATAAGGTGCTTCTAGCCTTGTATTCAAAGCGTCGATAGCCAGTGTCAGCAAAGTCGTGAGCCACCATCTGCGGCTCCGACCAGATGCATGACATGCAAACGTAAAGTATACTTTACTTCGTCTGTCATGGCAGCTCACTATTCACTTTGTCTTCGACCCCGCTTCGTTGCCCCGCAACATCATCGCCAGAGTGCAAGGGCCACCCCTACATTGCATAATCCGTTGACGTTTACTTTATGTCGAGCATTTATCAAGCGCCAGACTCGAGATGTACGTAGCAAGAATCAGATTGTTGTTCATCTCTGTTAATAATATTGTGCGAAACCGTCGCCAGGAGGCCAAACACTGATCCCGCAGGCACATCCGCCACCGAGGCCCGGCGTGCTTATTAGCTAGCTCTTGCTCCTGATCAGAGCTTGATTGACTTTTGGCAGTCGCGATACCCTGGTTGTCGCTGCCGCTAAGCAAACGCCGGTCTCTTGGCTTCCATGCCGTCTTCCATGCAGGCAAATCGACATTCTGATTGAAGTATGCCATGTGCCCGCAGATCCCCAAAGACGTATCGACGGAATGGCGTTGGACGGATCGACCAGTGACAGCCCATAGCTAAAGAGGCAAACAGTCAATGTATATTGGGGAACCCATAGGCAAACCGTCGGGGAAGGAACGTTTCACTCGTTTTCTTGGCTTTGCTAATTCATAGTGCACCCATTGTTGCTGGCGCATGAGATATCAGCATAACGGGAGCTATCTGCATCTATCAGCCAAACGTTCAGCTCTATTTTACCCACACGACTGCATATGTACATACTTTATGCACGAGCAGCATTACATCAGGCCATATTCTGTCCGGCGCAATTCTTACTCGCCTGATCCTCTCCTCTCTCTTGTGGGGCACGCGATCACTTTCTTTTAGTAGATGCACTGCCGTTTCTTCCCGTTATTCCTAACAGCATGCAATAATAGCAAAGCAACAGGAAGGGTGCAGGCTCGCAAGAATGAAGTTTGGAGATACCCTTCGTGAAAGCTCAATACCACAATGGGCGTACCGTGAGTCCAGACTCTGTATACACTAAGGGAAGGCCATGGTCGACTGACAACTTTCTGAACTCAGAGAACGTCGACTACGATGACATCAAACAAGCAATCAAGGCCTATACTACTGGCGCAAACGGTCAGCCGGTGTTTATTCCAGGCCAGGGGGGCGAGGCCAAGGCGCACAAAGAGTTCGAGGATGGATTATATGGCCAATTGCTGCAACAGCACGCGAGGGTCGTAAGTAGATTTCGGAGCATCGATTACCCCTTTCTGAGATTTTCAAGAAGCGTGAAACACGTCTTAGCTGTGTCCGCTCCCAATACATGCAGTTTTGTTCATTGCAATGACGGAAAGGAGGAATGCTGACTCCGAGATCTACTCAGGACCAGTTCGTACGGAGCAAAGCCGGAGAACTGACAAGAAGACTCGGTAAGTGCCGTCTTCGTCAGCCTGGTAGGCCGGTGTCAACTGGCAATCTGAGCTGACACTGGTAGCTCACTTCGACAAGGTACTAGCCGAGCTGGACCACCAATTCCCTCCTTCGAGTGACATTAAGACATCAGTGAGACGCATGGAACGATACTCAAAGCTGGAGGATACTATCCTTCAGTGAGTACACCCTCGGTTGCCGTCCGATCTCAACTGCCGCTAATTCCTTCACACAGTGTCAGACAAGAGCTAGAGGACATTGACCGCTTCGTGAGCGTCAACCGGCAGGCCTTCCACAAGCTATTGAAAAAGCATAAAAAGTGGACAAAATCTCCGGGTTTAAGTCAACGTTTTAACGAGAATGTGCTTTCACGTCCTACCAGTTTTGCAACGAGGGACTTCGTCTCGGCACTGGCCCACGGCAACGAGATCTTAGCGGCGAGCAGAGAAGCCAAGTCCAGGATACAGAAGACGACACCACAATCTCGTAGTCCACGGCCAAAATCGACTTCAACTACGTCGACCGATGGCCCTACCGATAGTGGGTTTTCCGTTAGACTCGAGTCATCCGAAACCTCGGCTCCGGACACGGTACAAAAACAACAAGACCCCTTTCTCCCCAGGAAGAAAAGGAAGCTACGCCGCCAATCGCTTCGCAGAAAGATCCAAGATCCCTCGCAGCGAAAGAACATCCGCTACTGGAACGAATTCGACGACGGTCAGAGCCCGGATGACAACGCCTATACGATCTACATTGACCCCAACGCAAGCGTCTTCCCAGGCGCCGCAACGGTTTCACGCTTTGCCGAAGCCACAACCACCAAAATCAAATCCCTACTTCGTCACGACAAACCACCAGCAGCAGATCTGGAACGGCAGCCACTCCTAGATGACCGCGCCTCGGCCACCAGTGACGAAGACTCCGATCTCGAAGACGGTTCAACCTTATCCCCATACCGTACCCACCCCCATCTCCCCACGGCATCCTACTCCAGCCGCAGGAACCCACCCCAAACGCCGGCGGCAAATGGCTAACGCGTGCTTGCATTGCCTGTGGCATCCTTCTCCTCGTTCTCATAGCATTGGGCGCTATTATCTTTTGGAGCTAGAGCGTCGTACATACTACCATCACGACCCATAACGAACGCGGGACAGGGCCACAGGGATATCCTCGTGTGCCTTTTGCATGCTGTACATAGAATACGGAAACGAGCGGAGCTCGAGCTTCACGCGCTGGTAGGGAATGTTGCACCTGTTTTCTGCACTTCTTGGAAGAGAAGATTTGGTGAGACGAATGATGGATTGAGTTATCAGCGGTGGCCCAGGGCGAAAAGCCGGAAAGCGCGGCTCGACTAGAGAAATCCTATGTACATGCCGCCTGGACGAGACAATGCACGAATGAGGTATGATCTAGTGAGTTCCAGCAGTCAATCAATTGTATCCCTGCAAGTACAGCCTGCCCGCCTGTGCATGTGACACATGGAGGAATGGAATTTTGTATGTGGAAATAGGTATCGAGTAAGCGAACAAGCAACATGACCAGCTCACTAGGTTCTCATTCCGCAACGGCCCCTCTCAAGAGCAAATTCCTCTGACACAAAAAGCCATCACGCACCTTCATTCATTCACTCATCATATACAGTATCTACCAGCAAGCAATCCTAAAACCAAGCTCCCCGCTCTAAGCGCTGTCCGCCCTTTTCCTCTAACCCTCCTCCCTCCCTCTATGCTTCTGCTTTTGTGACTTTCAGGCCGTGGATCCAAAGCTCTTCTCCTCAACGACGACGCCCCATTCATGCTGCACGTCGCCGTAGATGATCTCGCGCAGCCAGTGCTTCAGCTTCTTGGCGTAGGGGCCGCTCTCGCCTGCGGAGAGGGGGATGGCGAGGTCTTTGCCGCGGGAGTGGATGAGGGAGACGGGGGCGATGAAATACTGGGAGAGAAAATTAGCTACGGCCGCGACGAGGGAGGAAGGGTAGAAATGAAGGATGAGGGGTCGAGATGTAGAGAATGAAGGCAAAGAATGAAAGCAACATACAGCCGTTCCGACCACGAATGCCTCCAGCATCCTCCCCTCCTCGACCGCCTCCTCAACCTCCGTGATCCCGTATTTCCGCTCCACAACATCCAGCTCCCCTCCCAGCCTCTCCCGCGCCAGCTCCAGCACGCTCCTCCGCGTGATCCCCTCTAGGATGAGCTTATCCCCCAGCGGCGCTGTTATCAACTCCTTCTTCCCCTCCCTCGTCTTCCAGACCACAATGAAATTACTCGCCCCCGCTTCCGTGACCTCGCTATCGGCGCCGAACAGCCACAGGATCTGATTGAACCCCCTCGCCTTGGCCTCCACCTGCGCCACCATCGACGGTCCGTAATTCGCGCCCACCTTCGCATACCCAAAGCCCCCAGGCCACGCACGCACCGTGTCCTCCTTGCTCGCCAGCAGCTTCAGCCCGGGCTCTGGTTTCGGCTGCCCGGGCTTCGGGACCGGATCGTCGAACGAGGGGAAGAACGTGGAGACGATGACGAGCAGAGCTTCCTCCGGCACGCGAGGCGAGAGACTCGGATCCGTGGCGATCAGTGCGGGGCGCAGGTAGAGGAAAGCACCGGGCCGGCTCCTGGGCAGCCATTTCTCGCCGTCGGTGGCGACGAGGGCGGTTATGAGTTGCAGGAGCTGGGTGGGGAGGAAGGCGGGCAGGGAGATGCGGACGGCGGATTTGAGCATGCGGTGGCAGTTGAGGAGGGGGCGGAAGAGGCGGAGCTGGCTGTCGTGGCCGCGGTAGAATTTTAGGCCTTCGAAGCATTGGGTTGCGTAGTGGAGGGAGGAGGCCGTGGGGGCGAGGGAGAGGGGGCCGTGGGGGAGGAGGGTGGGGGGGGACCAGCCGGTGGGGAGGCTCCAGGCGCAAGTTATCATGTGGTCTGTGCAGCTGGGAGGGAGCGTTAGTATGTTAGGGAAGGGTTGGGATTGAGGTGAGAGTTGTCGAAAAGTTGCGTGGGGAATGGAAGGTTACGTACGCCGCCATTGAGGCTTCCTCTGCGCTGCCCAGCTCGGGGACGGGCTTGGGGTTCGGGTTGCGTGTGAAAGTGAGCTTCGAGGCGTCCAGCTCTTTGACGTCGGAGGTGCCATTGCTGGAAACGATCGAAGGAGCAGTCGTTTGGATTATGTGGTTCACGCCGGACTTTGTGAGCTCGTCACCGGTCTGTGGAAGATCTGATTGGGAGATAGTTGAGGGTGACATTCTGGTTGGATAGATATCAAGACACTAAGATAGAGGGAATGAAGCTGCAAATGCCGGTGCTTTGCAGTGGGCAACTGCGAATTGCGAGTGTCGTAGGTTTATGAGAGACTTGAGTACCTTGAGCTCTCGGTGCTGTGGTCAGCTTGGTGAGGAATTGCGGTGAATCGTTGATCCTTTGAACTCTGGTACCCCAGGCTAGCATGATACTCAGGAATCACTTGTAGTCAAAATCGTAAGCCTTCTCAAGGAATCTTGAAAGCACGTTCTTATTAAGCTATCATACTGTGAGCAATTGACAGCTCCGACATCGCACTAACTTTATGCACTCGACCTAGCCGACAGAAGCCGCTGGAAACCGCGAGGTCTACAGAGCACAAGCATAGCACAATGCCTGACCGCAAGCCTACTTCTGGGTGAGAAATTCACGTAGAACAATGTGATCGCTAGGTCTTGATCCAATGTGTAGATGTGACATGACGATTTCGCATGATTGCCGAAAGAGATAGTCGCGATTCGGATGTATGCCTTATATACGTGATATCTGCTTTTAATCTGGAAATGCTTCTAGCTCTCGTGACTTGAAAGAGGACTTTAGAAGAGATGCTATGTAGTCAGACCCCGCTGCCCCTTATTCTTTGCTAGTCGAACGGGCAAGACAGCTTGCACTCTTCTGTCTCTGTGGTGGACCGACCGGAACCATGAATTGGGACCCTGTAAGTACAGTAACGCTACCGTCCACCCCAAAAACAGTGCACAACGCGCCCCCGCCTAGCGAAATATACGACACACTCAGTGGATTTGCTACTAAAAGTTAGTTGTGTTTGAATGCCAGGACAACCTCGACTCCGATCCTTTGCGAGGCTTCCATGCGTAAAAAATGCGGATCTATGAATCAATAGAATAGCAGCTCACTGATCGTGACCAAAGACCCATCAGGAGGCGTCGAAATGCCGAATGAATCTTCGTAGCGGGCACCATGAAATACTAGCTGGGGTCTGAATTGTTGGCGAGAGTCCAGGGATGGTACAGGCGCAGATATTGCGCCAACGGAGAAGGCAAGGGAGGCCAGGAGAATAGAATGAGTTTGCATCGTGATAATAAAAGATTTTACCTCGAGTGAGGACTGACAAACAGAAAAAGTTTTCGTGGAGGATATGGAAGTCGATGAAGCAGGAGGTAGAGATTCATGAGGCAATGTCAAGGCTTAGAGAAGACGGAGAGTCTATCGGAGACATCATGCTTTTATATTTTCCTACCTAGGTCCAGGCCACAGCCACAGCATTGTACAGCAGATAGTCCATTTGCAAATTCGCTTGACAGATACGTTTCCGGGTTGGCGAGGTAGGACTAGGTGACACTATTCCAGCTCATCCAATAACGAACCCCGAAACGGAAGGTGTGGGGTAAGCTTATACGAGGAAGCTCTCCGGCACCGTTGCACGTGGTCACGGAACAGTGTGACTTGTGTACCAATACAGCGTTAACGAACCCAGCATCCTATGGCTTTTTTCTACACGCGTACTCGTGATATACTCGAGTGTGAGCGAATTTACCATATCGACGAGCTCAGAGGTGCCACTGCCGCAATGCCAAGAGTTCTCGCGGCAACGGCGGCAAAACCGCGTCTAAAATTGGACTGCAAATCAACGATTATCGCAGTCCCAGATGGCAGAGATCACTCTTCTTCTCTAATTCGAGTCCTAGGAGCAATGTAACCTGTTGGCTAAGCATGAGTCATCGAGTTTGTCCTTCACCCTCTCTTACAGAATCAGCGGTCAGAAGAATGCTATTACATGAAGTTGAGCCAATGTCAAGGGTGGCTCCTGTTTGATCAAGTCCATCCTGTTCCCTATCTTGTTCTTCATAGCAATTTGCAGTCAGAAGACTTGAAGAAGAGCTTGTGATATGGAGCGCAATTGAAGAGTGATCGTCTCAGAAAACGCTTACGCTGGAACGGAAGCACGCTGTGGTAGCACGAATGTGCTTGCGAGAAGTAAGCCAGTGACGGCGCATATCGAGCAGTGTAGAGAAAACCAGTAGCAAAGCACTACCATGAGAAATCCAATGTGAGGGATCTGATGGCGGTTCCACGAGTCACCTTTGACAATAGTACGGACTTCCTCGGTGACATTAGGGTCTTGACAACCAACGGACAATATCGGAAGAGGTAGGGAAGCCACAGTGTACACAGGAAGATCCTTGTCATTGCCGATAGTACATTTTTTTTGTGATTATGATTCCTTAGAAAGAAATGGTTTTCAATTAACCGTCTACGTAGTACAATATGCGCATTCGAACCGTTACCACTTTGGGAGACCCAAGTTTGAATCTCAAGCTTGTGGACCCAAAGGGTAATCGGGCCAAGGTTCGAATCCAGCCGAGTGCATTTCCTTCAGTCTGGCCCACTGAAGACCACGGATATGGGGACCCCGAACGCATCGAGCGACCGGCCGCCATGGTAATTCGGGACTTGGTAATCCAAGTACCGTGTCGAGCTCCCCCATATAAGGTATGTTCTCCCTCTTCGTTTGTTTTTTTGTTTTTTTTTCCATCAGTGGTGGTAACTTGCGTCCCGTGACTTGGGTGGGCATTAGTCCTTGCCGTTCAAAACTACAATAGCTCAAAGTACTCCACAGTCAAGAAAGGCTTCGCATGTCTCGCTTCACAGCTTCGTCGAAGGTTCCCTTAGCAAGCCTTTGGTCGCCTTCATGTTGCCCGTATTTTCAGCTACTTGTAGATCGGGCGATCCGTCTTTAGGTCTACACGGTATCAAAAAATCTTATAAATCTAGAATCCCAGCTTTATAATTCATAATTGCTATGTGATGAATCGTGGCTGTAGGATCGCAATGCTCTAGAGCCAACTTTACAGTGTAGATCTCTGCTGGGAGCGATAGAGACTTGGATGTTCCTAAGGCTGCATATGAACCTATATCCCACAAATCATCGCGAGAGTACAGCAGTGCAATGTCGAGAGGGATCCAATGCGATGGGGCATCCTGGGGTAAGAGCCGGTGAAGAGCTGGAGAATGGTGTGGGAAGGCCTAAGCCGTCGCATTGTTCTCCACGTAAGAAGGGGCGGGTCAGGCGAAGAATCATAAATATTCAGCTGACCTTGGTGCAAAGAAGTTTGGTGAGACGTTCAATTCAGTGGAGTAAGATAGTTTATTGCCTAAATGCATCGCGAGCTGGCTCTATGTAGCGCTTGATCATAATTTGAGAAGGAGATGGTGCCATAATCGTTTAAGCTAACGCCAGATCGTTGTTTAATAAGTACCTATTAGAAGAGTAGCAATAGCAAATTGAAACGGTGCGTGACTGCCGCGACGCTCTCGCCTTTAAGCTCAGTCGTCGTCCTTCATCATGGCTATGATCCTCTGCCTGTCCTTCGCATGGCGGGCTTTGAACGCCTTACCATATTCATTGTTAGCTCGATGGGATACAAACCTGCAAAAACTTACCTTTTCGCTAGCCTTCATCTCCTCCAGATGCTTCTCGCTTGCGCCATCGATCAACTCCTCGAGATGGCTCCGCATCTCCTGCATACCATCTTCCGTCTCTTTCTCCTCTCCACTAATCACCCCACCAGCCTTGCCGAACGGCGCACACCCAACGATCTTCGCCCAGTCCGGCCCAAGCGCGGCCTCTGCATCTTCAGCTATCTCCTGGTCAACCTGCGCAAGTTGCTCGAACAAGATCTTGAGCTTCTCTTCCTCCTCTGCGACGGTCTTCTTGAACTTCTTCACACGCGCAGAGAGCGGGGCCGAGCCGGCTTGGCTGCCGTCCTTTTTGGTGTACTGGATCTCCTCGTTCCCGAGCGGCTTGACTAAATTCTCATCGGCTTCGTCATCGGCTTCGAGCTGTTTGGACAGGCTATCATGACTCTTGCGAAGGCTTTCGGAGAGGTGATTGGTGGTGCTTTGGACTAATTGGGCGGAGTCCTTCTCGATAACTTCGCGGGAAGTCTCGGTGGAATCTGCGCTGCTTGTTAATGGGTGACATGATGATGGCCATAGGGCATGCCGACCGTTGAAGGCAGCGGCTAAAAAGTGCTCTGGAGTGACTTTGCGTTTATGCTTGGTTTGGGGTTTGATCTCCTGCAAAGGCTGCCTGTTCGCTGTTCTGCCTTTGGCCTTCGGTGAGGCGTGTTTCTTAGCGTTTTTGAAGATCCGAGAGGTCGAAGCCACCTTCTTGGACTTGGTATCGTGTTTTCCATCAGGTTTGGAGTCCTGCTTCGCTTTTGCCATTTTTCAGACAGCAAAGGGTTTGAATGCGAGTACCCTCCAGAGAATGAAAGGGCAATACGTGTGAGGAGAGTAGGTTGCGTCCATATTGGCTTTGTCTTGGCAAAACTTCTAACGTCATATACGCTAGGCAGACCTACCTTGTCTCAAATTTGGAATGTAGAAAGACAGGTTGAAGAAGGTTTGGCTATGATCGAACGGTACAAGATCGGGAGAGAAGGAGAGCAATCTCGCTAAGCGCCTTTCCCCATGCGTTACGCTATTCGCACATTCGTACAAAAGAAACCGAGGCACATCGCATGGATCCCTACAAAGACACCCAACACGAGATACAAGAAAGGGAATGAAGAGATCATGACTTCCCAGGCGTTCCCTTCTCGGCCAGCGTCTCCTCATCAGCGGTTGTCTCAGCAGCCGTTGCCTCCACAGCTGGCGTCTCTTCCACTGATGGTGCCTCATTCCCTTCGGCAGCTAGAAGCACCTCCTTGTTCGCGAACAACTTCGCCAATTCCCCATTTTGGTGCATCGACATCAGTATGTCGCATCCGCCGACGAATTCCTTTTTCACGTAAAGTTGCGGTATCGTGGGCCAATCTGAATATTCCTTGATACCTGCGAACACCCGGGTTTAGCATGTCTGATAGCATGAAAGTGGAGTAAGCTTACATACCAGCTCTTAGAAAGTCGTCTTCCAGGACGTTGAATGCTGAGAACTTCTGCGGATCCACACCCTGCAAACCAAGGATCTGAATACAGGCCCTCGAAAACCCACACTGTGGCGTTTCTGGTGTGCCTTTCATGAACAGTACCACTGGATTCGAATTGATGGCTTGATCGATAGCCGTTGAGACCTCGGTCGATAATGATCTGACTTGTGGGAGTGAGAGGCGTGTAACGAGAGGTTTCGAGATAGTTGCCGCGAGTGATTGGGGAGCTCTTATTGCTCTCCGAAGAGCCTAGAGAAAGATCAGTCATGAAAATAACCCACTACCACTCGCAGCTAACTTACCGGCGAGATAAAAAGCCTTGAAGACATGATAGATAATTGTTCTTCTAGCAGTAAAGAAGCTGAGATTATCGAGCTCGACCGAAGCACTGCGAGTGACGTCCACGGGCCGGTTCCGCTTTTCCAGAAAGTCGCCTCGACCTGCCTTTGCGAAGGCTCACCTCCGATCATTGGTAAATCCCCCAGCTTGAATACCAGAGTGGTTTAGGGAGGGATCCCATTTGCTTCTCATAGACATCCACTTCAATCTCAATATGGCTAGCAACGGTCTCCCATTGCCTGGCCGACATTCGAGCGCATCGATGCCTTTCGTAGCAGCAGACCATGCATTCGACGGCAAGAAGCATCTTCTACTTGCTGCAAGTGGCAGTGTAGCAACAATCAAGCTTCCAAACATAGCACGGGCGCTTTCTGTACATCAGAGCTTATCGATCCGTATCATTGTCACCAAATCCGCCGAAAAGTTCTTAGTAGGTCAAAGTGCTGAGCAGCCAATCTTGGAGTCCCTTCTCGAACTCCCAAACGTAGAGGCTATCTATCAAGACGAAGACGAGTGGACTAAACCTTGGGTACGTGGCGATAGCATTTTGCACATAGAACTCCGAAGATGGGCCCTTCTAATGGTCATCGCACCGCTGTCAGCGAACACCATGGCTAAAATGACCAACGGTATTGCGGACAATCTCCTATCCTCCGTCGTAAGAGCATGGGATACCACGGGGGAGATCGATGGCCAAGTAGGTAAGAAAAGAATCATTGTTGCTGCTGCCATGAATACCGCTATGTGGAGGCATCCTATTACGAAAAAGCAAATTAAAATCTTGGAAGAAGAATGGGGAGTTGATGGGGCACAGGATGGCTGGGTGGAGGTACTCAGGCCTATTGAAAAGACCTTGGCCTGTGGTGACGCGGGTGATGGGGCGATGCGAGAATGGAATGAGATTGTGTCTGTCATAGAGGCACGCTTGAGCCTCAAGCCATGAACCGCTGTGTGAGCAAGACATATTTGGCTATGGATCAATAGTCATTGCAAATGAAGCTTTGAATACCAGTCATGACGCATCAGACATCTCAACAGCCTATATATTTCCTGTTCTGTTCCTCTTGGATCCGTTCTCTAGATCCTATCTGCCCACTTACGATCGTCTGGGTCGTCGTCTCCTTCAAAGCGTAACTGCCACCAAATCAAGACACGCTGAACATGGTTAAAGAAGTCTCTGTACGTTGAGTCCCCGCCTTATCCTCGAGCATGCATTTTCTGACCTTGATACCAGATCAATCCCACAGCCACCGTCATGGGTAATACCAAGGCTCCGAAGATAGTGCCACCGCCAAAGACTAAGGGCCGCCTCGGCTGGTTAGTGACGTATAGAGGTCTCTTCACATGTATAATATCCCATTAACGGTTGGAAGGGAATTCTTTGATTCCATCGTCGACGTCAAAGTTGGTCGAGAAGAGGAAGAGAAGATCTTTCAGGTCCACAAAGGAGTCTTGAGAAATTGCTCCTCGATTATCAAGACGCTACTCGATGATGGCGAAAACGACAAATGGAACGGCCCAGTCATCGAGATTCAAGAAGAAAACCCCAGGGTCTTTGCATATTTCCAACGATGGCTATACACCGACAACATTGCGGAGACAGGTAAAGCAAAGTATGTCTTATCTTGCAGTCCTTCATTTCTGCCTGTCAAAGAGGTATCCACTGGGTCATGATCTGCCCATGGTTGCTATTCAGGCTGAGGCTGTCTTCTATGGCTAACGGAGGCTATGTCTCTAGAGATGTCCACTGGTCCGCCTTGATCGGCATATGGCTCTTCGGAGATGACTACAGCATCCCAGAATTCCAGGATGCAGCGATGAATGCCATGCTCGACAAGCGTGACATATTCTTCCGCACAGACAAATTGAAGTATATCTACCAGAACACCGAGCCCGGCTCTTTGTTGCGGAAATTCTTTTGCGACAAATTTGCGCTCACGATCGATCTCGGCGATAAAGTGTGGTTCGGCAAGCACAGGAGCGAATATCCCTCCGATTTCTTGATCGATATCATACAACAGCTGCATTGCCAGCTATCTGACTTCGATCCCTGGTTGTATGATGACAATTACATGGCTCACCATCGTAATCGTTATCTTCTGAAGAAAGCCAAGACTCCGAAGTCGTAACCGACCAAACGTCGGAAGAGTTTGCGGGTCTTGAGAATATTCGTCCACTGGTCTTTACACAGTCCTAGGATCTAGCTGGGCTATGCCGGATTTGTACGGAATATGGTTGCAGGCCCTGGACATGTTGGTCTGGGATTGCACTTCTCCGTCTTCTAGCCTCTAAATCGATGAGGCGTTCAACCTTGATTTGTTTGAGCTAGCAGATAGCACCCAGACAAAATCAGCTCCATTTTCTTGCACCAGATGATTTTCGATACTCGTGACAACCAGGGGTATCATCCACGCAACGCCACCAGTCCCACGCCATCGCTATGCCCATGCCCCAACATAGGAGATCCCAACCCTCACCCACCACCTCCCATCACTCTACTCCCCCTCCTCCCCCTTCCTCTCCCTCTTCTTCCCTCCCCTCTCCAGCCCCACCTTCCCCTCCGCAGCATCAAACTGCTTCCTCGCCTCCTTCAGCTCCCGATCCATCTTCAGCAGCTCCTGCACCCTCCCCAGCATCTCCGGGCTCTTCCGGATCGCAAACAGGAAATCATCGACCTTCACCTTCTGGCGCCCAGAGTAGTGCGCCGCGTGCGCAGCGACGTGGCACGTCTCGATGATGAAGTCGGTAACGATCTCGTCGAGGACGCGGACGGTTTCGGGGAGGGGGGCCTCGTCGTCGCCGAAGGCGTAGAGGAAGGATTCCACTGTGATGAAGGCATATTAGCACAGGTCGAGGGTAGGGGTGTAGATCGGGGAGTGTTGAACGTACTATCGCCCGGGAAGTTGAGCTGTCCCTTATGACGGGCAGCGCGCGCACGAGGTTCGGTCATTTTGCGCTTGCTAGTGCTTGCATCCGCCTCTTCGACTTCGAATGCTGGTTCGTAGCCTAGGGCAGCATAGTCGGTTTTCTCAGAGCGGTTCTCCATCGCTTCGGCTTTATGCGGAGTTTATAATCTTGGCACTTTTGGGGGAGACTGTCTCCACGATTAGTCATCCGGAACTCATTCTGAGTGTACGATTACTAATCCGTATTTCTGTGCGGATCGTCCTCACTTTATGAACAAGTGGACACGTGATCAGGAAGTTGTGTTAGGCTTCAGGACAAACAAGTTAAGGTACGAGTTTGGTGGCGACAAATAGAAATGGTAGGTCAAACAAATGCGAACAAGTCAGGATCCGCACAGGTCCTGGTGATACCAGCTAGGTTGAGATGCTGATTGTCTATGCAAGTCTGCGCTTTTCAATTTCCAGTCGCTGCTCCTTGCACTGCTGCTCCTGATATGCACAAGCGCATATGCCCACTATGTCTTCCCGGGAATCATGGATAGGAATAGAGATGGGTAGGCTCCTTTCTCGGTCGACTCGACTGGGGAGACTGGGCGATTATTGACGATGGGCAGGGTATTTGGCATCTTCTGGAAGTGCGCGAGGATAGGGGAACGGCTGAGTCCGTATGTTTCTTTGTGTTGTATCATCATGGCTGTAAGTGTCATCTAGGCGTTGACGGGATGGAAGACTTATGATGGTTGTGTAGGCTTCCTTGATGGCGAGATCTTGAAACGGGCCAGGCAGATACGGTGTGCAGCATAGCGGGCATGGCATGGCGTTGGGGGGCTATTTTGATGCTCAGTGGTTCGCTGCTCTGAGCGCTGGTGTTGTTGGTTTGCGCAAATATAAAAGGAATTCAGCAGACGACATCAAAGAACTATGTTTGCTAGCTAAAGTAGGCCACCGGGCAGCATCACTGTATCTGCCTAGCCCCATGCCCTGAGCAAGTCGACTTGCACATGTGGCTCGCTAATGTACTCGATCCTTCTGTTCGCGCACAGATTGTGTAAGTCCCAAGCTTTTTGCTATCTGCTTCCACTGGTCGTTTAGTCCACTGTCTTTCCGTCAGTCGTTATCTCATAGGTGCACATCTCTCCTTCTACCCGACAAGCTGACCCCATCAACTCCCAGACACTTCACACGTGCATGTATCTGGCGTGCGCACCTCTAAGATGACCGATCCCAGGTTCCTTGGAGCCTTTGTGATCAAACTCTGCGAGCATCACGTCGACAAGATATTCCTTGGGAAAATGTCGCAAAAATAGTCCTTCGGTATCGACTGGCTCATCCATCTCCCATGAGCGTGTCCGGCGGTGAACAGCCAGGTCAATGAGTAATTGCCGAAGCGGAGCTTTTGGAGACGTCACGCTGTAGACTTTGTTGAATACAAGCCAAGGTATTTCCCAAAAATCTTGTATCACGTAGCTGAGCACGATGTCCATAACTGAGTTTTTGAGAGCAGGTAAGTCGTAAGGCTCCGCAAAACCGTACAGATCTACCAATGTGGACCAAGCAGACTCGTCGAGGGTTTCTGCGTCAAAATCGAGGATTCCAGAATACAGCCATAATTGGAATATCTTGGTGATCTTGGGATCCTCTTCTGGCCATTCAATCGTCTGATCTTGTGCTTCTTTGAACCCGCCTTGTAGAGCAGCACGGAAATAAGGGCTTGTTTCGCACAAAAGCCCTTTATGAACTCGAATCTCTTCCTTCTCCAACCCAACTTTGAGGACGACGATAGTGTCTAGCATATCCCTTTCCTTGCGTTAATAAAAACTTGTAGTCCGTTAAAGACCGATACATACAAAGTGAGACGGGGTTTTCTCTTCATACGAGAGTTCGGAATTTGTGCTGTTATAGATAACATGATAATTGGGCAATCGATCGACGTATTCTGTTGTGAAGAATTGTACAACGTTGTTCTCGAGTTCTCGAGTTGATAGACTCCAATCCAATTGAAAATTGGGGGGCTTTCCCAATGATTGAATTTGTAACAAATTGCATCAAGCGAATCTGTTGATCGTGTTGAGCTAAACTTGTGTCTAGAAGAAGTGCGTGTAGTGATTACTGAATAGAAACGTCTTTCGCATCAGGCTGCTCAGTTCATGGGAGAGGATTGTTGAGTTAAAAACTAAACACTGCTTCCTTGCGAAAAGAGTGATATAGATCACAAGGAAATGTTGATCTTGCGGTTCCATCACATCACCTTCCAGTCTCTCCCTTGTTCTAACAGTAACGAACCTCAGATCAAGTAGGACATATGCACAAGAGGACACTTTCACTGCTAGGCTAACAGAAGACATCGTAGCAAAGGAAATGTTGGAGTATTCAGAGCTCTCGGTTCTCCTCTAAGCTGAATCAAACAGACATAGACTGTACCAAGGAAGACTTGGCCTGCGAAAAGAATGCACATCGACCTTGATGGCCGCGGCAAACCGGTGTTCAGGGATCTCCTTTGGCATCAACATCTCAGGTTTGCTTCCCATGTAAACCTCTAGTGCGTGCAGCCTTCGGGTGACCCATGGTCCAATTCTCCTCTGCATCCATCAGTAAGACTACACGTTTCGAGCCTCGAAATCTTATGGATATTATCAGGCAGCATATTTTGCCTAGTTCTGCGGAGATTGCCTTGCATACGCTTTGCTTTTTTATTATTACTGAACATTATGGCGTCTATCGAAACGACTTGGACTCGGCGTCGTAAAGACTTCATTCAGAAGAATCTGCGTCTAAACGAGCTGACACATATGATAAAAGTTCCCCAGTACCAGACACGAAATATTGAGGAAACAGAGTTACTGGGATATCTTATTTGCTTGCAGTTGCATCATGTGTACTATCTGACAAGCCGATTTCGAAATCCTGATTGCTACCGTCCCATCGCACTCACTGGAAACTCGGATAACCATTGACCAGTGTCGACGATGTTTAGTCTGTTGACGTATGCGAGTATTTGGCGCGTGCAGCCTTGTAATCCTTCAGCGCCTATTTCCGAGATGTGTCGTGGTCATGCAGTTCAAGTACAACGTCGGCCAGATACTGCTTTGGATAAAGTCCTAGGAGCTCTTCTCGGAAAAATAGATTCTTTCTCAAACACCAGTTGTGAACAGCAAAGTCCACGAGAAGTTTTTGCAGCGGCTTAGCGAACGGTGTGCTATAGATCTTATCTATGACAGTAATGTTGGCGGTCATTCCTTGAAATTGCAACTCGATAAACCGATCGATGACCGACTCTTTCAAGACAGGGAGATCGTAAGCGTCGGCAAAAACATATGTGTTCACCAGTTTCTCATATGCTGATATGCCGTCCCCCATACCAATACTTAGAGACCCCGAGTAGAGCCACAACTGGAAGATTTTGACGGTTTCGTATTTCTCTTTTGGCCACTCGACAATCTGGGACTCCGCTTCTTTAAATTCGTCTTCAAGAGCAGCTCGAAAGTAGGGACTGCTTTGACATAAAAGTCCTTTGTGGACTCGAAACTCTATCTTTTCTGGCCCAGCTTTGAGAACTACTATAGTATCTAGCATTTCCCTTGATAGTCTTCAATTAGTGAAAGCTTAGATGCGATAGAACGGAGTACTACATACGAAGTGAGGCAGGGCTTAGTGTTGACCTGGGGCTCGGAGGCGTTCTCAACTGCGACATCGCGGGTCTGTTCAGAGAGCGTGAAGTTCGATGTTGCGTTCTAATAGTCAAATGAGTAATGTGCGTCACCCATATGCGAAAGATTCGATTACCTGTCTGGTCCGCGTATCGATGTACGAGGGAGTAACAGTGCAATACTTCTCGACGCTTCTTGGAGAACGTCTTGACGAGTGATAGGGTTGCTCGACTAGCGCACTCAGGTACGTGACACCAGAATGGACGTTATAGAATCAGCTATAACCAGCAAGGTTAATCAGCTTTCAAGGATTGCACCATGCCAAAGCATGATCTAAGACTTGAGAGTCGTTGGAATTTGTTGCGGTGGACAAAGCGTGAAGTGAAAGATGCAGGAAGTGTTGAGGTTGAGAGTTCCGCAGATCACTGGGTCCAGCTCATGTCACTTGTGATTTGGGTGCTCCGAAGTTTTATGTCGAGCTTTCAGTCTCCACCTTCGGCGCGTCCTCCAAGCCCTTCGTGTCTTTCCAAGAGATTTGACAGCGACCGCGGTACCCATGTTCTGGGCCAGTACACCACCATCATCGAATAGGGTCAGAGAGTGACTTATTCGTGCAACAAAGCAACTATGAACGCCCCAACAACAAAGACCGTAACGAAGAAACCAAGCTTAGGGTATCTAGCATCTACGTAGTCCAAGAGGGAACAACAGAGGAGCTCAGGAGTTCGCTAACCTCTGCCAGATCGATATATGACTCGATGGTCAATGTCAAAGTTGGACCTCAGGCGGTTCGATTTGAGGTCCATAGAGGGCTCTTGTGTTACCAGTCTGCGTACTTCAATTCCTGCTTGAACAGCACCTTCAAAGAAGCACGCGAAAAAGCCGTGACCCTCGACGACGAAGACCCGAAGATCTTCAAACGTTTCTTCACCTGGCTTTACACGGGCAAGCTCCTGTACGATGAAGAGACGGTCGAGAAAGTACCTTACGGAGAGCTTTTACGGTCCTACATCTTCGCTGAGAAGAGGTTGGCACCTCGCTTCCAAAATGCATGCATAGACGCTGTGATCCTTAGGGACAAGGTTTTCCAGCAGCTTCCAAACACCGAGGAAACGCAAAGAGTCTGGGACAACGTATGCGACTCCTCACCAATGCGAAGGCTGTTGGTGGATCTTCTCGTCCTGCTTGGGGATATGCCGAAAATCATCCACGAAGACAGCAAAATAGATTTCAGCGCGGACTTCTTAGCCTCAATCATACGTGGTCTTTACGTCCTCAAAGGCTCAGGCCCGTTGAGCCGCCAGGACCTAGACTTTTGGGGGAAACGTTGCAGCTACCATACTCACGAAGACGGCAGTAGTGAGTGCGTTTGAGCCTGCAGAAGCCAGAAGCCAGAAGAGCACCTACTCGAAACCAAGTAGGTTTACTTCCCACCCGCTGAATTTGCCACTTCTCAGCTGACCAGCAGGTATGGTATTGCTCAGGCCCTGGGGGAAGTGGGGTCTACAGGATGTAAAGACAAGCTCAATATCGGCTTCAACCGCTTTAGTAAGTCGTGGCTGAACAATGGGACAGAGATTGCTTCTATAGCCACGCCCACTGCATCCCTGCGGTTTTGCGATTCCAAAGAAGCCTCCACCACCTGAATCGCGCACTAGTAAACGTCGTGATTGTGAGCCCAGTCGATGTTCTTCGCTCGAAAGCAATCGCAGCCAACAATGCTTGAATATACTTACGGAACGAGAAGACTCACATGTGCTAATGCATTGAAGCTTCCATTGACATAACTCTTCGGCCACAAGGTCGTGCACTTACGAAGTCATCGACCCCGTGTCCAAACTCTCACTCCCACTCGACCAAATACTCCTACTCTCCCTCTCCACCTCCCCCATCGCCCCCGCCACCACCTCCAACCTCCCCACCACATCCCCCACCCCCTCCTGCACCCTCTTAAAAAACCTCTCATTCGCCTCCCTCCTCTTCCTCGCCACCTTAATATCCGCCTCTTCATCCCCCTCCCCTTCCCCCTCCTCCACCTCCTCAACCTCTACCTCCTCAACCTCTACCTCCTCCCCCCTCCCCCACGCCCTCGCCAACTCCACCTGCGCAACCCTCAGCCCCTCCAGCGCCGCCGCATGCTTCTCCCCAAACACATGCGTGCTGCTGAACGCGCCCTGGAGCTCGACTTCCGCAAGGGTGGCCTGCATCTCGGCCCAGAGCGCGTCGGTGCGGTCGCCTTCGCTTTGCACGGGGATGGGGGCTGCGGCGTGGGGAGCGCGGGAGCGGATGAAGGAGGGTTTGGATTCCAGAGCTGGAGCGCGGGTGGAGCGGGTGCGTAGGGGATCGCGGGCGGTGGTTGTTGGAGGGGAGGTGAGGGAGATGGCGGAGGTGTTGCGGGAAGGGGGGCCGAGGAAGAGGGACGGTGGAGGGGCGCGGTCGGGGTGTTTGGTTGCGGAGGAAAGGGAGAGGGTCGACATGGTGGATAGGCACACCGGAACGAGTTTCAGGGATTTGAGGACATCATTGTCGTGTGATCCAGAGCGCTAAATTATGGGTCGTTCGATACAGGGGTCTCCCTGCAACGCTAATCCCACTAGTGCGCACACCTCTCGCTTAGCACGACCATCAAACCTCAAGTCCTACCGTGCACCACCGACAACCCACACTCACCTTGCGATCCCTCACACATCGGTACATCTCCCCCCCTTCCCTCTTCCTCCTCTGCACCATCAGCTAACGACCTCCCCCCCCAGCAACCATGGGCAAAGGAAAACCCCGCGGCCTGAACGCCGCCCGCAAGCTGCGCACCCACCGCCGCGAAGGCAAATGGGCCGACCTGCACTACAAGAAGCGCCTCCTCGGCACCGCCTACAAGTCCTCGCCGTTCGGGGGTTCCTCGCACGCCAAGGGCATCGTGCTCGAGAAGGTGGGCGTGGAGGCCAAGCAGCCGAATAGTGCGATCAGGAAGTGTGTGCGGGTGCAGTTGATTAAGAATGGGAAGAAGGTCACTGCTTTCGGTACGTATAGGTCATCTACGTCAATAGGGAAGACGGAGAGTGGATTTGCTGGAGAGGGTTTCTAGGGAGGGTCTGTGGCGGAAGGGTTCGGTTGAAGGAGTTTGGCATGAGAGATGGGGATGGCTTGGATAGGTTTGATGGCTGACTGAGGGTTTCACAGTGCCGAATGACGGTTGCTTGAACTTCGTGGATGAGAACGACGAGGTGCTGCTGGCTGGGTTCGGGCGGAAGGGCAAGGCGAAGGGTGATATCCCCGGTGTGCGGTTCAAGGTTGTCAAAGTCTCGGGGGTAGGGTTGTCGGCGTTGTGGAAGGAGAAGAAGGAGAAGCCGAGATCGTAGAGAGGCTTGAAGCGGGTTGGGGGGGCATGATGGGTGGGTGATAGTATTGCGGCTAGCATCAAGATACATACATTGCTAGCCAAGCAATGTCGTTGTGCTCGAGTACTCGGGATTGATCTGTATCTACATCATTTGCGTGCATATCAAGTATGATGGCGTGGAGATAACGAGTAACTACGGCAGACGTGCTTTAATGATGCTAGAGGACTTTCGGGGTGTCCCGAGAGCTAATGCTTAGGATTACAAAGACGCATAGCATAGGTCAAGTGCCAGGGGTAGTCGCAAGCCAAACAAGTCGTTCTCATTGGCACCAACAATTTCCATGCACTCACGCAACGACGCGGAGACGAGCTCCCTAGACCTTCGTGTCCATCATCTCCGTCGACTCGGATTCGGTATGCTGGCCGGACCTTCCCCTTGATGGAATGTTTTCCGGCTTGGGGCTCTTAGGGTCAGAGCTATCGTCGCTACTGTCTGGACTGCCCGGCTGACTTGCACGTAACGATACTCGGCTGCGAGTCATCTAGAGAAAATCAGAAGTTGTTGTAGAGATACCTTAGTGGGGAGCACATACCCATGATCTTACACCTCCGATCAAACCCAGACTGTACCCGGTGGCAAAATCGCTACTTGCGCCCCCATGTAGTCCGGGGCTTTCAGGCCTGGGAATGTCAAGGTGCCCGAGATGTGCCAGGGCAGCAGGACTTGTCTGGTTCCCTCGGCCAGGATCAACCCCGGTTCTTGCTGGGCTGGCGGGTCTGCTGGCCCAATATTGCCTCAGCTCCTTTGTAAGCTCATTGCCGGTTGTCGACCAGTTGTTGCGGACACTATCGCGAAGCTCCATGACATGGCGCTTAAGGTCGAGCTCGTTCTTCTTTAGCCAGGACACATTGAGCTCTTGGCGTGACGTTCCGCGTTTGAGTTGGCGGGCAATGTACTTCTCGTAGTCTCGCACGATCCTAAGAAGGCAGTAAGTCTTTCGAGATACCGTTCCCAAGGTACCGAAGGAGGCTTACTTGGTGATGATGCCCGTCGTACTGACACCCTCCGTTCTTTGAGTCACGAGAAACTTGCCTTCTCTTTTGATAGGCGTATAGATATCGTCGCCCTCGTCCGCACCGTACGGCAGATCGTCGTGAGCCACATAGTCTATCTTATGTTTCTCCAGGAAGTCGGGTGTTACGATCCACGGGCAATTAGGTATGACTTCGTCGACCCACTTACAATGCCGTAGAGTCTCGGCTCGCTCCGCACCAGTGAGGACGGTCAAACCTTTACGTTTATGGGTCTCGGCATCTCCGGTCACGCCAACCAAGAGATATACGTCTGGGAAGGCGGTCTTGGCTTGCTCGAGCTGGCGCATGTGCCTGTCTACATATCAGCATTGCTCATCATTCATGGGTATCCTAATTTGGTTTACCCTAGGTGGAAAAGGTCAAAGACTCCGTCGGCGTATATGCGCACAGGGCGGCCTGTAGGTGGAGGATTGGTATGAAAGCCTACTGGGTCTTGCAGGCCGCCTTTTGCAGGCGGAGGCATTGCCTTGCTATCTTCATCCTCTCCATCGACTTGCTCCTTGGCAGTCGTACTTTTCGTCCTGCGCCTGGAACGCCCGCCTGTCTCAGCACTGGAGCCTTCATCCTCCTCGCCTATGGCGGTGCCATTGCTCGCCGAGTTGTCGGCGGCAGCGGCATTGGATCTTGTCCGCGGCCGCTTCGCTGGCGGATTGCCGGTCTCTGCATGCACCGTCGCCTTCTTGTGTCTGTTAGTCGTTATCTCGTGGGAAGCTGAGTCGGCAGCGTCTTCGCCCGAGGCATCACGAGAGGAGGCTTGGAGGAGATCGGCGGTAGAGGATTGTTTGATCGAGGAGGGTGCCGGATTGCGCTTGCGCTTGCCAGAGCCTGAAGAGGATGGAGAAGACATTCCTTGCCTGAATGTGGGCACGACTCGAGAGAATCTCCTCTGAAAGGTAATGAGTCCGAGTTCTCACAATGATAGGGAGGTGCAGGACCGCGTGTGCACTTTCCAAGATTTATCACCTTGACGGAGGGTTCCTGCGCACAATCGTCATCGGTGCTCGGTATAACTCGTGGACCAATCACAATGCACCAATGGCACGTGTTCATCAAGACAAGCTTGAAGCTGGAGAGGTAAAAGGGGCTCGAGCGCTATGAATGTCAACTCACCCTAAGTCCTCGCCATAATGCTTTGTGCAAACTTCACGGCCATCGTCATCACTAGCCCAATGTTATTATCGCAATAGAATATAGATACGAACGAATTGGTTGGTTATCTAGAGACAGAAACAGCATATTCGTAGCCTGGGTCGCTGCACAATACACGACAGTTCTTGACTCTCTACAGAGGAAGAACAGAGATGAAGTACTGCTACACATGGAGCTAGAGCATGTCTCTGAGCCGGTCGATGGAAGACCGCCGGTGTTGATGCATACATGATGGTAGGTGCGGCTTGAGAACTGCTATGAGATATCCGTGCGGCTTCCTGATGCATTCATCCACCCAACGCCCACAGCTGAATGTAAGTCATAGCACGCATGCAACCACCCCCATAGAGTCGGTTCTAAGTCGGTCCTGAGATGATGTGCGCTTTTTAGGAAAAGATGCCGTGCATGCTGTTGGTCGATGGAATACTGTGAAAATCAGAGCCAGCTCAAAGAGCTACAACAAGTTTTCGTCGTAGCTGATAAGTGGGTTCCGGGGGCAGTGATAGTAGCCGCTTCAGTCGCCAGGATTCAGAGGGAGCAGCGTAGCACTCGGTGGCCGCAGTGCTATGTCTTCGCTGGCGAGACCAACTTCTCCGGTATCGCACTCTCAGAGATTCGTTTTGCTTCTGTTCTGTCGTTGTCGGTAGAGGTGATATGTCCAGAGAGGCTCAATGCAGATTCGTCTGAAGAGTCTTCCTTCTTTATCGATTCTTGAGGCTGGGGTGCCGGGGTCTCTTCGCGCTCCCTCTTCTGTGTCGATTTGCCAAAATACTCCTCCATCTTGTAAGTTTCCTGTTTCTGTTGCGCTAGTTTGATCTCTGCTTGGTGGCCGTAATATAGTTCAGGGTGGGCAGCGAGATGCTCCTGGTCGATCTCAGCTTCCTCGGAAAGATATGTTTTACCATCACCAAGCACGATAACGCGGCCAGGAGTGGGACTGCTGGCCCTCCCATCATCAGAATCCATCTCAGAGTCATCCCCAGCCTCCCCTTCCCGCCCAAATCTCTGGAAATTGGCACCTCGAAATTCCGCTGCCGAAAGTAGTCTTAGTACGTTTGCTAAGGCAATGCACTCAAGGAAGCGTTACCGTAATCTGGCCCGGTACATGGTCCATCTCCTCGAGCCACTCTGTCGGCGATTTCCTTGTACCACTCATCTTTAGTCTTGCCTTTGAGCAAAGCCACAATGATCATGGTCATGTTATCGCAGCCAACACCACCGGTCTCGCTACTCGGAGCAAGGCAACTATCCATCATGTTCTCGCAGATCTTGGAAAGCTCTTGCTTCTCAACAATGCCCCGGCGCACAAATTCGACAACAGTTTGCGAAGACTGACAATCCCAGATGCCTAGAAAAACGCCTTCAGCAAAGACCTTGACTGACGATATGACGATCCTGTTACGTACCGTCACATGCAATGACAAGAAATTCATCGTCGTCCGTGATGGTGTGAGCTACAACATCGGGGAAAGCCGTGACTATTTGTTGTTCTGGAGAGAGCTCCGCGCTCTTCTTGAACTCGAAATCTCCGATAGCACGCGACAGGGCTAGGTTGCCATTTACTCTGCCAAAATCAACGAAACCACCGGCAGCACATATTCGTGCCTTTTCGCCTTCCCTGAAGTCAGCGATGCATTGGACGGCGCGCTCTCTGTTGTGCCTCACCTTCATTTTGAGGCTTGTGATCGAAAGACAATGGTTTCGCTCGGCCTTTGACACCAAGTACAGATCGAGAATCACCAGCGTTCGCCTGTGTATATTAGCTGTGTTTGAGAAACAGTCTCGCTTGCAACTTACTACGAAGATCTGTGTATTCGTTATCAGGCCAACTGAGGCGGTGCAACCGGAGACTTCTTCTTCGTACTTGGGATCTGCGCACACTCAGTTACCTGGATGTGATTTCTGGCTCAGCATCTGACCGTTCAATATTGCCCGATCCGTAGCCAAAAACCCATCCTTGAGTGCCTGTTCGTAATCCCCTGACTTGAACGCGTCTTGTTTTGTGACAATCTTGTGTATATTTTCGCCGGCGAACAATGCGACTTTATCGCCACCGTGCCCATCGTACACTCCGAAGAAGCTCAAACGAACATCCGCTCCTGCAGCTTTGAAATCTTTCTTGGGATCCTCAATCTGCAAGTCCAAGATCGTGGCATGGGCATCTTCCATACTGATACGCCATCCCTGCATTGCGGACACCCCGAATGCGATCCGATCATCTTGATCATCGCTAGAAGTCTAGAAAAGCAACGCATTAGCATCAGCTTAACAGTCAAGGAGTTGTGTGAGTCGAATGCTCAGAATCCCAGTGGCTGACACGCTCTGCTCACAGTTCGCGACAAGAACAGGACACACCTTTTCCACGACCGGCTCTGATAAGGTTTGTCCCATGATTGCCCTAAAGAGGACACAGTAGATATCACCGCTCTAGGTATCTCATAGATGTTCCTGGAAGAAGAATGGAGAAATGGCTATCTCAGTAGTCGGACAATCAGCTGCAAATCTTTCACGGGCAGTAAAATGACGTAGGAAGTTGGTACTTGGGAATTGTCCGAGGTTTCGCAACAAAGGATGTGAGATCTAAAGCGTGATCAGGAACAAGGCCAAGGGTAGAAAGAAATAGGTCAGGGCGGCGGGAATCACTGGTGGTCGTGTGTTGAGTAAGGTACAGGGTTCTAATGATGCGAGAAAAGGCAACACCATATCCGGCATAGCGTGATCGTCAGTCTGGTCACCCTTTATCAATCCTTAAAGTACAAACTACACGGAATGCCCGTTCTCCCTTGTAACAATAAATCAACTTCAGTTGTCTTGTTCACGGGAGACGTTTCAAAGAAATTTCTTGGAGAATAGTGAGGTGGTGTGAAGTTGGCTGTGCATCTTATCCCAGCAATTCTGCCACAAATATTGTACGGAACAGGTTATCAATCTCTTTCTTTTCACCGCGATCGCGGTTGAATTTTTCTTTGCAGCTCTACCAACATCGCACAGCAATTCTATGACTTACAGGAGTCGTGACGGATATATGAAACTTGGTAATCTCTTACATTGGCGACCAACATTGAACTAATCTAAGAGACACAACTCAAAAACAATTGATTGCAAGTTGTACAGACTGTCTATATATATGTTTGGAAATTCGTTTGTATCATAAAAATTGGGTGCGTTGGTGGAAGGCTGTGGAAGATCTTGTAGGCGCGGTCAAAGAGAATGATATCCTCAAATACAGCACAGGAATCTGCTCCGCATGAAATTGCTGCCTGCTCATTGTCATTCAGCTTCAGGTAGGCTACACCTGAGCCGCAACTTTAAATCCTGGTTTTGTTTCTCGAGACTCTCGATGCGCTCTTCAAGCGAAGCCATCTGCTCCTCTGCACCCGCACTTAGTTCTTCAGTGATCTTGAAAACACTATACAGGCCCCCAATCAGTCTCCTTCATCCATGATCAAAATCCGGTAAAACGTAGTATATTGTTGGATTCCAGGATGAGGGACATGCCTCGAAGCGTCGTGGGAGGGCGAACAGAGAACGGAATCCGAAAAGGAACAACATACCGCCAAAGGCGAAGCACTATCACAATAGAGCCAGCTTCTTCCAAGACATTCTTCAAGCACACGTCAATGACAAAACCCGCAAGAATCACAATAGCGTCGAAGCAGTGGAACCAGGACTTGAAGAATCTGACATAACCATCAGCAACTGCTTTCCGCTTTAGATTTTTGTTCTTGATCATGACTCCACCTTGGTCCAAAGCTCCAGACGCTCGCAAGCAATTCAGCCATGAACAGGCAGCTGAAGACAAGGCTGACGATGCCAAGCGCCTCCTGAGCATCCTCCAGTCCTGCCCCCTCATTTGCGCCAGATTTACAGGTCTTCTCACATACGAATAGACTGATCAGGATGTCCGCGAAAATGCAGCCGACATCGAGCGAAACCAGGATGAGTACTGCATAGTGTCCCGCTTTTGAGGTAAGGAAATGCTGGACTCTATGTCGAGCAGGGTTGAAATAAGCATTTTCGTGCGGCAGGCGATCCCAGACTGTACGACTGAAAGCATGGTTGTTGAGTAGGTGGTGCTCAATCAATGGTTGGCTCTCGTCGCTGGTCATTTGGGTCAAGATGGAACGGGTATTTTCGAGCGTAGCACGTATCTACTTAGCGCAGACGTTGAAGCGGCAAGAAGTTACTCCCAAGAAATTATGTTTCAATCGGAACGTTAGGATGATTATTCTACGGAACGCAACCCGAGGCTCAGACGTTCAATGTATGGACGGTGATAATGTGGACAATCCAACCGCATAATGATTGCGTTGCCGGGTGCTGGACACAGGCTAGGGTTGATGAGCCAACGAGCCAGTGCAAACCCTGACCTTAAGCTCCCTTTTGATTGCGTGGACTCCTCCATTCACCAAGTCAGATCATGCTTTCCTGGTCTAGACATTTAGTGAGAAGACCGAAGATCTCACAACCATGGATCTCCTGCAGGGTGTACTCTGAGCGAAAATATCCGGAGCCTTTACGCATTCTGTTTTGTGGCTCTGACGGTGTTAGCGTTGCATCTTTGAAGGCCCTTGACAAGGAGCACAAGCAAGATCCAAACGTGATACAATCCATTGACGTCGTTTGCAAAGCACCAAGACCTGTAGGCAGAGGGTTGAAAAGATTTCGCCACGGTATGCCAGGGACATACATTTAATTTATGTGGGCTAAGTAGTTGAAGTGCCCACCGCCGCTGTAGCATCACAACTCTCCCTTCCGTTGCACGAGATCGATACGTTCACTGGATGGGAGGTAGGGTTCTCTGTCATCCGAGACTGCTTTCCATGTGTGACTTACATTCCGCAGCCACCGAAGCCCCACGGCCTGCCAATCAACCTAATCATCGCTGTTTCGTTTGGTCTGAAGGTTCCGCCTAGGATACTCAACTCAGCCAAATATGGGGGTCTTAATGTCCATCCGTCGATGCTCCCAGAGTAAGAGTGGCACGAAATCTCATCACGTTGATCTACTATGACGCTGAATGTCGACCAGCTTCCGAGGCTCAGCTCCTCTACACCACACGCTACTTTCCAACACGATGATGACGGGTGTCAGCCTGCAAACATTGCATCCGACCAGGTTTGACCATGGGACGGTGCTTGCACAGACACCTTACCCAGGCATCGAACATGATTCGACTACTGTCCCAGAGCTGGAGGCGCTACTCGCACCTTTGGGCGCAGACATGCTAGTCCTAGGTATCAAGGATCGAGTCTATGTTCCTCCGTATCCAGATATTACACAACCATTGAGTACCGAAGAGAGCGAAAACCTTAGGCTTGCACCGAAGATAACCAGCGATGATCGCCATATTCAGTGGCAGGCTTGGAGTGCCGAAGAAATCATGCGTAGGCATAGAGTCATTGGGCCTCTTTGGAGCCTTGTGACTTGTAAAATTTCGGGCAAACTAGCACAGAAACGAATTATCTGGACGAGCGGCTTTCGTCTAGGTAAGTTGAATGGAGGAGAAGCCACCGAGGTGGGTCGTCCGGTTGTGCCCGGGCTCCTTTCAGAAACTCGGAATGTCTTTATCAAGACATACGACGGCCATATCTTGCAAGCTGATGAAGTCAAAATCGAGGGTGGAGAAATAACCGGGTTCTCACACGCTGCTGAACGAGCTCATATGATGGAATTATCTACCTATCATGGCCGCCCACCTGGAGACTTCGCTGTGTTTCGCGACATGCTACGGTAGGCTCACAGATACTAAGCTTCAGAGTTGCGAAAGGGCTCGGATGCCAACAACCAACAGTCCGCATGATGAGATGATGCACATATAAAGCCATCGTCTAGCCTTCCTCCTTCACCGGTACCCTGAATCTGCGACTGATCAGCACATGAAATCGAGTTGAACTCAAGTCCGCTTTACCTATCTGGATGTTCTGCCCTGTCATAGAGCTATTCTTTGCGGCTGCGACAAAGGCATCGGCACAATCCTCGAGATCGGTCTGGTAAATATTCAGTATGGCCTATAGTGGCGGGTAGAAGAAGGCGGACCTCTTTCTTGAGTAATGCTCTATCTTTGGCAGTTTGTATCTTCTCCGGAGTAAAGTTCTGGCCCTGCAACGATATTGGTGTCACTCATTTCGCCCCAAGCTCATTCGGTAATTACCCATTCTGTCAATAAAAGGCCTGGAAGGACAGCATTGACTCGGATCTTAGGACCCTGCGTTGCTGCAAGGCACTTCATCAAGTGTATAGCTGTGAGTCCGTATCAGCAACATATCTCCCCAACAACCGCCGGTCAGGTTGTCAAACCTGCAGCTTTCGAAACGGAATAGGCCATCGAACTGCCGGTTGGCTATAAGATTTCGGAGTTAGCATTACTTCTTAGAGTGAGCGGATAGAGACTAAAAGCTTGTCTTTCGAGCGAATGCTCGCTAAACATGTTTCAAGGCTCTGGAAACGCTCGAAAAGGGTAAAAGTGGCTCGGAAAGGGTGACCTACACCCACGCCAGCCACGGACGCTGTCAGCAGAAAAACACCACCATCAGAGTTGGCGTTGAATGTTGGTAACGCTTTGCGCAGAAGATGTAGGTTCGCTTTGCAGTTCACCGCAAACATCTAAAAAGCAAGTCAAACTTTCGTGAAGCGGCTACTTCAAAGCGATCGTAGCTACCTTGTCCCACTCTTCCTCGCTGACATAGAGTTAGTATATGCGAGGCTATCGCATCCAGACGAAATTTGAGGTGCATACCTGCAAGCATCCAGGTCTCCGAATTCCGTGAACCTTGTCCAGCCCTTGCCCCGGATCAGCTGCCAAAGTTGTGGGAAATTCATTTGCAACACCCAAGCGGCCCAAAGCAGACATCGAAAATTTGAGTTTTCGATGAGCCTCTAGAAATTTCACCCTAAAAAGTGTATGCGAGAACGGGCTCAGGCTAAGGCAACTCACAGCGTTGGAGATTATGACATCTAATCCCCCGAGGCCATCCTTCGCCTCGGTGACGATACGCTCGCAATCCTGCAATGTACCTACATCCTGGCCAAAGTCTTCAGTCAAGGACTGTAAGACGTTCGTGGAGCAATGTCCTACTCACGCCTCTGACAACGAGCGACTTGACCTGGTATTCTTTCTCCACTTTCCGTGCCACTTGGTTTGCTCGCTCTTGACTTGCATTGTAGTTGATGGCGACATTGCAGCCTTCTGTAGCAAACTTTTCGGCCACAAGAGCTCCCAGGCCTCTGCATTTGGAACAATGTCAACTATGGTCTGCTAAGGGTATGGCTGTAATGGCTCCACTGACCTCGAGCCTCCGGTGATCAGGACATTACGTCCTTTGAGACTGTATGGCATTATATGGAATTGACAAGAGTGCAATTGAGGAGAGCAAGGTTAGAAAGCATAGAGGGATCTGATTAGGTGGCACTATCTGTACAAGGTAATTGACAGGTCAGGGCGGACATGGGCATGCCCCTTAACCCGGGGTAGCTCTCTCTGGTCACCTCTTAATATCGAGAGGGGGTTCAGACGAAGCAATGTCCGATATGATCACTCGTCTGCTATTTAGGGTAATGCAAAAAGTTGGGCAACGGCTTGCTAGAAGTAGTGGCTTTGAACGAATGCACTCGACCATTGATGATATTGGATCACGGACTCCCAGGACGAGGCTCGGTCAACATCTGGAAGTGTTCTAGAGCACTGCGGGGACAAGCCCAAAGTGCTGCGCCGTGGCTGCCGCCAAGGATTGTCAGCCCGAAACTCCCGCAAATCTCGAAGAATGTTTTCCACGGTATCACAGTAATCGTCCCGTCGGGCCAGGAACATCTGGAAATGAATATAGCGAGTGAGTTGGAGAGGTTATCATATCGTTTAATCATCGGTTCAATTTATACGGCCGTGTCCCTAACAATGCAATGAATCAATCGCGGTGTTGATATCTGTGTACTTTCTTTCGAAATGCGATTTTCTGATTGGTGGAGGAGGGCGAAAGGCTGATGGAAGCGAGGCATAAACTAGCGTAGCGCAGAGTACCTTAGCGTTCTCTGTGCCCTGCACTCAGCGGTCAACCTCGCATTGCTGTCGACACCTCACTCCGCCGTACTTTTCTTTGACAGCTGGAACACCTATTCGCAAGCTCAATCACGGTTTAAGCCCCATATTTCGGCCTCATACCATCTTTCGTTGCATAGATTTGGGAATCCCAACTGTTACAGCGCCGGGCGGGAAGCCGCATCTCTTACCGTAGACCGCAGTAACGATACCAGGGTTAGACCTCTGCGCGACTATCAAAGTCTACCACATTCATATCATGCGACATAGAATCAACTAGCTATCTTTTGCAGTATTTGGGTCTGTGCCTAGGCTGGTGGCACTGGGTGGGACTGATCCTTAGAGCTTGAGCCAACGGGTACGTCACAGGCAGACGAAGATTGACCATCTCCATCCTCAGCATTGGTCAAGGGCACGATTACTTTGTCTTTCTCTATGGTCTTCCGAAAGCTGATAACCATGATAGCTTACACCTTCTCTACGGCTGCATTCATCTATTGCTTCCTTCGACAAAGGTTGATCTGGTACACCGCAAATGTTCCTTGGTCAGCCATAGAAAATCTACGACATTACATGGTATTGGGGGAAGATGGCATCTTCGTCGTCAAATGTGGTGGGGGTGCATTACAGAGTTGGGAAGAAGATCGGAGAAGGGTCGTTTGGTGTGATATTCGAAGGCACAAACCTCTTGAACAACCAGCAGGTCGCAATCAAATTCGTATGTCTAGCAATTGCGCGCACGTAAGCGGACTAAACGTGGCAGGAACCTCGAAAAAGCGATGCCCCTCAATTGCGAGACGAATATCGAACCTACAAAATATTAGTCGGATGCCGTAAGTCAGCCCATGTCCTCTTCACAACAATCACCGGCTAACTCACTTCAGCCGGCATACCGAATGTCTACTACTTTGGTCAAGAAGGCCTACATAACATTCTTGTCATCGATCTCCTCGGACCCTCGTTAGAAGACCTGTTCGATCATTGCAACCGGAGGTTCTCGGCGAAGACGGTTGTCATGGTCGCAAAGCAAATGGTAGGCAGTGAAGGGAGAGTTCTCACGAAGCTAGTGTCAGGCTAATCGCTTTTGTAGCTCTCGAGAGTGCAGACCATACACGAGAAGAACCTGATCTACCGAGACATCAAGCCTGACAATTTCCTTATCGGCAGGCCGGGCTCCAAGGCGGCGAATGTCATCCATGTAGTTGATTTTGGCATGGCCAAGCAGTACAGGGACCCGAAGACAAAACAGCACATTCCATACAGAGAGCGAAAGTCGTTATCAGGGACCGCACGGTACATGAGTATCAACACGCATCTGGGACGTGAGCAGTCACGGCGAGATGATCTGGAGGCGCTAGGTCACGTTTTCATGTATTTCCTCCGTGGTGGTCTTCCATGGCAAGGCCTTAAGGCTGCCACCAACAAGCAGAAATATGAGAAAATCGGTGAAAAGAAGCAGACCACGGCGATAAAGGATCTTTGCGACGGCTTTCCTGGTATGTCTCTCCCGACAGTTGCTGAGTAGGCGATATTAAACTGATCCTAGTGGCAGACGAATTCAACAAGTACCTGAGCTACGTCCGAAACCTTGGCTTCGAAGATACGCCCGACTACGACTACCTAAGGGAGCTTTTTACCCAAGCTCTAAAGAACACCGGAGAGGTCGAGGATGGCGAATATGATTGGATGAAGCTGAACAACGGTAAGGGTTGGGAGGCCATGAAGCAACACCCATCACAGCACCTCCACGCAGCCAATGCCCTACCCAACCCATCCAACAGAGCGCTAGTAGGAGGGACTGACACGCCCACTGGTCGTGGACCAGGAACACCAGCGATTCCCCCGGGCCGTTTAAACGCCCCACAGCCCCTGGCCCCTTCTCCGCAGAAACCGGGAGCGGGCAAGACGCGACCGCCAGGCGTCTCGGGGGCAGCACCTATCAAGCGTCAAAGCGGAGTGGCGGGAGGCCTCACAGATATGGGAACACCGGCAGCGTCGACCCAGGCGCAATTCACGCAGTCGAACGCGAACCTACCGCACCGGATGAGCCATCTCAACCCCAATTCAAGTCAGCCGACGGACGCACAGCAGCCCCCAAGGCAGCAGAATGCGGAACCGGAGCGCTCGACCTTCCAGAAGATAATGAAGGTCATATGTTGCGGTAAGCGATCATTTCTTTGTTTGTGTCTATGCATTCAGCATATCTGCTTCACCAGGTTGGTGCTAAGTTGCTGACTGTCCGCAGGGTAATTGGGCGGAAAAGAGGATACGAAGATTCGACTCACTCATCCCTTGTTGATCGTCGACGACGTGACAAAGTTACTTCTTCCCGTTTCGACACCCGCCCTCTCTAACATCTCCTGCGTCCGAGACCCGGAATTTTCTTCAAAGCGTTCGAGCTGTAAGAGACGGCTTTTAGACTTCTGGCCCCTCGTGAGCAGCGCTCTACCAAGGCTCTGTTGGATCTTTACGCCTATGCACTTTGCATATCTGAGCAAAAGCAGTGGCATGGCACCTTACCTTCACCCACTTTCCACCGTCTTCCGCCTTCTCATGAGAAGGCCAACCCGACCTCGAATGCACGGGCACAACTTATCTAATCTACTGCGAGGAGGCGAGTCACGACTGCATCTTTCTCCTTTGTTTTTCACTTCTTCTGCCAGCGTAGGAGCAACCGGAAATTGGCGAATGGGACCAATGGAAGCCAACAACAGTCAGACGTAGATTAATCAACTAAAAGAAATACTGTGCATTGGCCTTGCACCGTGACCGTCTGAGTTCTCCGGAATTTCCAACAGTTATGCCCTCGCTGACTTACTTCCTTATCCCCGTGGTCGACCTCTGGTGTCATAACACAGAACATGTCCTTCCAGGTTCTCGCTCGGCTGCCTTTTTATGTCCAGCTATCATTCGTCAAGTTCAAGCATTTGTTGATCTTTGTCCTATTACTCTTTCATCGCTTCTTCCCCTCCTACCTACAGCATTAAATCTCTGCTTTACCATACAGCACAACTCCTTCACCCCCTTCTTTCTATCTGCCATGTCTTCCCGCACTCTTATCACCCTCCTTCGCCCCACCTTCGTCCCGCCTCCACCAATCCCAAACCTCTCGCTCTCATCCATCCGAACCCCCTTCCTCCTCGCCTCTTCATCCACTATCCACCACCATTCCTTCCTACTTCCTGCTTTCCTCCCTTCTCGCCTTTCTCCCCACACCTTCGTCAGTTATCCACCACTATTTCCACCCCCAAAAAACCTACTCATATCCAACCTCAAAATCACTCCCACCCATCCTCCCTCTCATCCATTTCCACACGCCCCATCCAGTCCCAACCCCCCTCCTCACATCCCACACATCGATCGCACGTCTCCGTAAATAGATGCGTCGAACTAATACATTGCATGCGAGGAGAGACAATGCACTATATCTAGACGCAAAATCGGAATTTCCTTAGTAAGAATAGAGGTTGAGTTCCCCGCCGTTGGGCACGGAAAGGGAAGACGAAGGGAGATGGGATGCAGAACGAAGCGAACACAGGGGCGGAGGTATCAACGCCAGCTTCATACATTATCAGTGTAGAGGGTTTCCTGGCTCGTGGGTCGCGCGTGGGTTACTGCTCTGCTTCAGTTGACGCTGCTTTTTCGACGGGTTGAGAGACACGGTCAGGGCATCACTTGGAGTCGAAAGTAGTGGTACAGGCGCCTGCAGGGTCTGGATATCCCTTAGGTCGTTGCCGGGGAAGATGCCATCGTATCTCGCGCTCATGGTAAGAGTTGTTCTCCGTCACATAGGAAAGCCATCGTCGGTCAGCCTTCCGGGTAAGTTATGGTTCTGGAGTGCGTAATTCATTGCTCAATCGAAGGTAATGCTTTAATTCTTGGTATTGTATGATATGTACATTCCGTAATGATTCTTGGACTTGCCGCGCACCCAGGCATGGGTTTGTCAAAAGCACGTGAGCTCAGCCTACCGTCACGTTGCGGGATGTACTGCGTAGGCTTAGACAGCATGTGGAGGTCTTGAAATCTGATATAGAAGAGAGGGCAAGTCAGGTTATCGCCTTGTAGACAGGGTAGCGCGGCCGAGATGATATGTCCACGACCCAGAATCTCGAGCCTTCATCTACCCACCCCCCCCATCCCATTCATCTCACCATTCGCACCCCGGCCCTCCCTCTCCATCCTCCTGCTCATCCTCTCCATCCTCTCCTCCGCATCGCCCTTCAGACTCTCCCGCACATCCTCGACGATACCCTGCCATCGATCCTCCAACCGTCCCTTCTCGATACATTCCTGCAGCGCTGTCGACTCAAGTCGCATGTCCTTTGCGAGGCGCGAGAGGTCGGCGTCGGAGTGGGTGGTGTAGCGAGCGGAGCGGCGGAGGGAGGAGATGGTTGTGCCGGGGTCGAGGCAGGAGGAAGGGGCTGGAGGTGAGGGAGCGGAGGAGGGGGAGATGGGGTCTGTGGGGTGGGAGGTCAGCCTGCTAGATGGGGTAGGGGTTCAAGGTGTAGGAAGATCGATTGGGGGTCATGTTTGATGAGGAGAGTGGGGAAGGGGGAGGCGAGGAACTCACTATTCGCTAGAACCTCCCTCAATGTCTTGAAGTACGCTGTGTCCGCGATCTCAGCTTCTACCTGTTCATCGTCCTTGTTTTCCGTCTGGTTGATGGCAGCCCAGTCATCCTGTATAATGCATCTCCGCCAGATGATCTGCTCTAGCAGCTCGTGCCGAGCGGGCTCGTTCCTCTGGTAGTCTGAATGCTTCAGGACTTGTAAAGCGAGGGAAAAGCGGCGATCGATGAGGTATCGACGTTGTTCGAAGTCTTCGGCGTTCTCATCTTCGTTCGCAGCTTCTTCTATGAGTGTGAGCGTGTCGATGAGATCTTCAGATTCCAGGACATCTCTGGAGACTAAGCGCTTGACGTCTCGTTTTGCGCAGTCCAGGAGATAAGGTTGACGCTTCACGAGACCTCCGAAGTGCGTTTCGTGCGCGAGATCGGCTGCTGCATCAGCGTCGAGGGCTGCCTGAAGGGCTGGACGGATGTAGTCGTAGAGCTCCTCTTGGATGGCTACGATAGCTGCGCTGCTATCCACCTGCTTGATGCGCTCTTTAACATCTTCATCTTTCAGCTGCGTCTGTTGAGAGGCAGCTAGCAGGGCTAATTTGTGCATGCTGAGCTCGATCTTTCTGTACCACAAGACGTTTTCGTGTTGTTGGCTACGCTGGAGGCTATCCGCTGCTGCAAGGTAATTCCGCTCGGCACATACTTCGTTGATCCACCGTATCTTTGCATGCTCGGGATGTCGGCGCAGGAATGTGGTCAGCGATTGTTGGTAGTTGGCACTCTGTTCGAAAACTTTGTGGACTTCTTTGTTGCCGAGATGTTTCTTGAAGTAGACATCCGACCAATGAATGCCATATTTGGTGAAGTACGATAGAATTTGCCCTTCAAGTGCCTCTAGACCAGCCTTAAGTAAGTCCCTCTCGGCCCTGGAAGTCCCTGGATCATTCAGCTCGCGCAAGCCTATCAGCCGTTCAAGATCTTTGATGTCGACTAGGGCAGCCATGTCTGCGTACTTTTCGGCCAAATGTGTAGCAGCAGGACCGTCGTCAGCGACCTCACACAAGGCTAGAAAGAACCTTTTTCTCATGTCGAAGTAATCGCGTTGCAGCCGTTCCCCTTCTGCAACGGATTCTTGATCAGATCGTGACTTAAGCCATCGGAACTGTTCGATATGAATTTGGTTCCAGATTTCGATCTGTCGTGGAAGGTCTTCCTGGAGTTTCTGTAGAACGAGAACGAGTTCTTCATCCAATTCTTCGCCCATCTCTCTATCGAGCTTCTTCTCGTTGTTCTTTTCATCTTCATAGGTCTTCAAGGTGTCTACAACTTGTTTCTCCACTCTACTTGCAAGCTCTTTGTTAGCTGTCCATGGCTCAGGAAGCTCTTCGAATCCACGCTGTAAGACGCCGTCGACCATGGGTTCATTGGCAACGCCATAAAGATCAGCGTTCGCCTGGCGAAATTGGAAAGCTGTCTCGAATGCAGCAAGTAGAAGGCCATTAGCTTCGGTCATCCACCTCGCGTGCATTGTGGGAGTGACCTCACCGTCTTTTGGCGGGGCTGCCTTAAAGTCCTCCGCCAGGATTGTCACAGTATGCTGTATGTAAGGTAACAAGTATTCTATCCTCCAAATATCGTGATCAAACCAATGCCTCACAATGTCAGTCTCGTGACGCTCTGGGCTATTCTCGAGTTTAAGATCCTCATCACAGGATTGAATGGCTTCGAAAAGGATATCTTGCTTTTCACCCAGGTGTTCCTCCTTGCTGGCTTGGTAGGTACGCCACATTGACCTTGCTGCGGCCAACTTCTCTGCATGCCATAGCAACTGCCATCTTGTTAGTCGGCTCAACGGTTCGCGTCGCTGCTTAAGGTGCTTCATAAGGTCAGCAAGAGCTGACGCACGTCGCTGGAGCTGATGCTCGAGCGAAGGCATTATCCTTGGTATGTATGGCGAGGCGTTCTTGATGATTGAAAGGCTAATTTCATTGGCTGCCGATTCTATCTGTTCCTGAGAGAAGCTAATTTCGAGTCGACCAGAAAAGTCTAATAGATTTTGGGGCAGATGCCCGTAGAAAACGGCTTGTTCAATCTTAGTCCTTGCAGTGACCGTGATGCGGTCGCGCGCCGATTCAACTTCTGGCATTGGCATAGCGAGCACACGGATCATACCAAAGCCATGCACTAGAACAACACACGATGCAGGGGATTCTTTAGACTCAGCTGACTCCGCCGAGCATGCCACGCTGCGGTAATCCTTCGTTTTATAGAAGTCAAGCACATCCTGGAACGGGTCTTGATACATGTTGGCGTCCAGATATATTTGATTTTCTGCAGTTTGTCTGATTTCGCTCAAAGACACTAGCACTATACTCTGCTCGAAGACCACAAATGCTGTTCTGCCAGGCTCTGGCACGATAATTTGTGGTTTGAGATGTGGATTGGGTGGTAGAGGAGATTCATAGCAGGATATGGGATGGACGACGTTGACTGTAAGCGAGCCATTGGCAATTGTTAGTCCCAGTAGGTTGTATTTGGATTGATCTTGACCATGAAGTACAGTCAGGACATGCAGATCACAGTCTCCCTTGCCTCGTGTACGGGATACCGCGTCGCTACCCAGCTCTTGTGGTTTGAAGGTGAAATCTAGGACCTCAAAATGGTGATCGTAGCGGTCGTGAAATATATCACCTCCTTCGGCTAGAGCTTTGAGAAAATGCCCCTTGCCGTCGATCTCGTACACCATCGAATGGGTGCCTTTCCAGTCCAGATCCCAAATCTGGAAGACTCCTTTGGTAGTTGCTACGACTAGTTGCCTCTGACCCCGATGCAAGGATAGCCCAGGGCGGACAACGGCAATGTCCCTCTTCCAGCCAGCTGTGCTGAATACGCTCTTCAGGCTCCCAAACAAGCCGCCGGTCTGTGCAGCATCGCTTCGTAGGAGCCGAGTGGTGATTGACGGTTTTCCTTGTGGATCACTGATGGTCATGTGGGCCACCCGACCAGAATTGAGGGTGAGGACAAACCCGTGGGGCTCGCCCTCCGCAATACTCCTGATTATCTCTCCAGACATCATCCCATCAACCGTGCCTTGCAAACATTGTTGCTTATGTCGATCAGAAGCAGGGCTCGCTGCTACGGAGAGATTCTCCCAGTAAGTGACCTTGCCGCTAGTCGGCATAACGATGAGAAGACCAGGTTCTCCAGTGGAAGGGATGAGAAGACCAAGTGGTAAGGGTTGACGGGAATTGATCGAAGGATGTCGAAGCTTGATCTTCAACGGCTTCGGAGAAGTGCTGAAATCTCGTTCTTCTGAAAAGCGCCATACTATGACATGCTCATGCGTTGTTGCGAGGCCGTATCCTAGTCTGCTGAAGATCTCGCCTCGCCAATTCGCTATACTCGTGTCAGACAGACCTTACTACACTCGGATTTTGCTCACCAGAGCTCTGACCATTCTGTAATAGGTCTGGAGTTGTGGAAAGCTGCGTGACAATGTAATTGTCACTCTTGGTCTTCATAGTCCTTAGATCAGCATCTATGACGGATTTTTCAACTTGCCATAGCTCACCAGCTGCTTGCCGCCATCGTTTCGGTTATTTCGCCCTTCCTTCTCTAAGATTCTTCCGCTCCGTGGCCGGACAGCAAGGTTCGCGGTGTCAACAGCGATATCCCGCTGGGTGCCCGCATTTGCGTGGCCATTGACCATATAATGATCTCGCGGAGGCTTGACATGGCCATTCGCCTGCTGAGAAGGAGGTACTGCAAAGGTTTGTGGGGTAAGACCCGATCGCCGCAGCCGTTTGGGATTGGGTGGAAAAGCGGTAGAGTCCTCTGAACCGTTGCGTTGTCTCCGCCTTGGATTTCGCGAAGCAACGCTCGAAGGCGCAACTACGTTCGGAGAGAACATCGTAGCAAAGCTCACATCATCAGCTCGATGGTAAGAGGGCGCGCAAAAGACTGGGCTAGAATGAACGAGACAACAGGAGGTTGATGTTGTTACTCGAGGATGTATAGGCGCTGGTGTTGTTTGAAAGCTCGCGCGCCAAAGTTTTTTGGCTCGCGTCGATCATCTGCTCTTCACCAACCCTATCGCACGGACCAGCGTCCCAAGTCTCATCTGCCTTTCACATGAACACTTGCGTGCATATTCAAGCCGAAAGCACTGAAACTGCTGTGTTATATTTCGCGAATGTACTGATAGTGGTGCTTTTACGTCATAGTTGCTCCAAGAGCCGCTACAATGGTCCCGGAGGCGATTGAACCACAGCATTGTGAGTCTGAGATACGAGTCAAAGTGATTGGTTCGGTAACACATCATCATTCCATTTTGCTAAGTAAAAGACCACCTCCCACTCGGGCAAACACCGCTTCGCCTTTGCATAGTATCATCAAGACATCATCCATTCTCCGGCTCAAACCAACGGAAACCAGCACCTCGGTCGAGTATGTTCGCTGCGAGATCATCTAGACCTTCTTGGCTACTTCCTCCTCTTCAACGCTGGCACGGCTAACGCTATCGAGGCTGTCCGCTTTTTCGAGGCTCATGGTCTCATCTTCCATGTCCGCCTTGGCTCCATGATACTCCTCTTCGAAGACCACATCCGGCTCGACGGTCTCGAACTTGGTCTTGAAGTCGCCGATGGCATGGCTATGGGTGCTGCTATTGGAGCGACGACGAGCATTGGTGAAGGTGTAGCCATAGTCGTCCTGTTCTTCGCCTGGGCGGCCCCTACGAGTTGATCAGTCATGCTTTCTTCTTGCATCGAGCGGGACTGTCTACCAATTGCTCTTGCCGCTCCCTTCTTTCTTCACTTTCTTCGGATCGGCGTCGACGTGACCAGACTTGGCGAAGTAGCGAGGGAGATGCTCCTCGGCCGCAGCACTACCGTCGGCGAGTCCGACATGATCACGGTCGTTGAACTTGTGGGAGCGAGTCACTAGGTCAACAACGGTCAGCAAAGTGCATTGTATGCCAGTGTGAATCCTTGGTCAAGCAATGCTGAGACGTTGGATGGACTGCAACCTCGAAGCGGAAGCTAGGGAATTGCTTACTCTCGTGTGATATGGATAGTAGTTCGTTGGAAGGTTTGTGCAATGGTTGTTGAAGAACGCGTAGTTATTCTGACGTCTTTCTGAAGAAAATTGGGTGATTAGTATCAGTCAAGGGAGAGATTGTTTATCTGGTGACGACAGAGCATGCCATCCAGCTCCACTTACGGAACAGATAGAGCTAAAATGGCGTACCGGTTCGTTATCAGTCGAGATGACCTCACTGCGATGATGAAAGTCTTTTTGATGATCAATTGGCCTCAAATTGATCTTGAGTTCATGATGTGAGGTCCAAGTAGGAGTGCAGAGCTACCTCAGGTATGCAAGACCATTGGGGAGGGTGTTGGATTGAAAGCAGCAGAAGGATCACGCGACTCCACACCTACCCCGGACTCCCTAGTCTGAAGTAGTGCGGGGGATCTACCTATCCCCTGCACCCCCGCTCCTCTAAGCCGTTAGACCAACAGAGCTTCTTTCAGGAACATATCACCCGTGTCGCCTCGAGCCATGCCGTTGGTCTGACTAAAACCACGACGAAGGTGAGGTAGACCTGTATTACCGGGCAGATCCCAAACTTCCATGCAAGCGTGAGTTGACTTCCTCTACTGCATCAATGTGGTGTCCTAGATACTTCACGGTCAGGAGATGCGGAGCAAGATCCGCGCAGCAGTCAAGCAACATGTTCTTTCGTGCTTAAGAAATACATCTTGCGTCTTAGAGGTCTTTCATAGTCTCCAAATGCAGCTCCTGCAATAGGCTGAGAGAAGGTGGTTATGGGGGAACCGGGATTTAACCTTGATCTAGTATCGTCGATCTTCATGGGTGGTGGGCGCAAGCCATGCGAAAGGTTACTGGACTTGTCTCAGGAGAGAGTCGAAAATCCTTCATCGAACATTCAGGGTTTTGATAGATTGAAACCGTCACACGTGCTACCGCCATCAGAATGTGGCTGCGATCATGGCCATGGTACTTCTACAATATCAAAGCATAGCCTACACGGACATAGCAGGCTGAATAAAGTATGTAGGCGGTGCTGGACGGCTCAAAGGAATCCGAGGGTCTGAAAGACACCAGAATCAATTTGTTTCACGCGTACTTTCTAAATCAATTCTGTTCAGCTTATCTAAAGTACCAAGCATTATTGATGAGATAAGCACGTTTCTCGAAAGACGTCTCGAATGACGGCAGTGGCATGGCCTAAAGACCCAGAATCAAATGATGCTCAAGACCGCCCCTTGGATATCCTGGTGTGCGCTCCCAGACTCTTCGAAGATTCAAAAAGAGTGAATGTACTGGCCGGGCCACGTCTTGCAAGTCAAAGTGCATTGCAAAATTACAAAGAGTCTAGCAATACTGATGTCGTTCTACAGCAATTGCTGGGAAGGCTCGGGGTTCGTGTCATCCCCAGGTTGCAAACAATATGTGCCTGGCGTGTCGAATGGTAAAAGGCACTTACGGACCGAATTATTTTCGGAAAGTCTATAGACTCCCACACAATTGACTAAACTCTACAATCAACCACGTGTTTCCAAACTTCCGCCTCCTAGACAGACTTTACTATTGCACGTATTAGCATACTGTATCACATAAGTATAGCCGTCTTTGAGACTGTAAGCCAAAGCCTCCGCGATCCCCAGAATGTTATCAAGCAAGCCACCGCAGATTGGCCACATTCTGAAACAATTCTTCGGTCTTTCAGGACAGACTGGAGGGCACGAGCGAGGTCGTCCTCCCAGTGAATCAAATACTTTAAGGAGGCAGGTATACAATGGAGCTTACATACTGATTGCCCTCGCCCATCAAATCGCTAGAGCACAGGCAACGTTTTCAGGCCAATATGCCATACCACATCCACATCTTTTAGGGCAGATGAGGTCATGCAGAATAGGCTTAGATATATCGTGCCAAGCAGGTTTCTATGCCGCAGCCGGGAAGGTGCCAAGGTTTTGGTGGGGCCACCACACAAATCGTGGTTTTTCGCGCAATTGAATTAAAACCTCTTCCACCTGTTTAATTAGCATCCTAATTAGACAGTATCTAAAGTCTTTAGTATAATCGTGTAATCTACATGTTTCGTGACTCTCTTCTCGTTATGACGCTTGTTCTAATCGACGATCAAAGAGTTGCAATAGTCGATCGCATTAGAATCGATAAAGATATTGCTCAAATATCGCATCTAGAGAGTGTATTTAAGCGTCAAATACGCAAGACAAGACGTAACAACGAATTGTATATCTTCGTTATCGTCTCTTAATACTAAAGAGATCTTGACAAATTAATCGATAAGACGATAAAGAATAATTTTTTAAATTATATTAATCTTTGTCTTATTGTCTATCTTGACAAGATGTGTCTCTATTTGTATAATGAATTTGACATTATTGTCGATATCGACATAGTCGCAAAAATGCTTCGAAAAGAGAAATAAACGCATAAGAAAGTCGATATATAAACGTCTTTTATACTTGCATATTAACAAATTGTTACGATAATCGTACTTTTCTTGCTTGGCAGAGTATTTCTTTTCTTGCCTTGCTTGACAAGGTATTTCTTGACAATCAAGCCTATATTTAGATCTAGAGGACTTTTCTCTTTCTAGCTAGCAATTCAATTCTTTTTATCACATTGTGTCCTTCTTATAGTGCGAGAATCGCATCATTTGATAGCTTCAAAAAGTTGTTCAATAATTAATTTCTACATTGATTGCAATTAGAGAAGAATATCTTATCAAAAAAGAATTATTTTATTAGAGAAGAATTATCTTATCATCATTTCTACTTCTTAGAAGTCTACTTTATTACATCGTGAAGTCTACTTTTTCATTGCAAAAATTGCCTATTAGAAAGAGAATACCTTATCAATATTTCGTATCGATAGAAGTCTACTTTATAGACAAACATTACGACTTTTCTCGTTAGCAATTTTGACGTTGTCGTCAAAACTATCGAATAAGATTGTTGAGCTTGCGTGAAAGCTAAACGATTTTCTAATAAAAACTAGCGAATTATTGTCAAAACGATTCAAGAAGTTTTTGTCTATTTTGCAAAATATATTGAACAATACGTTTAAGTTAATAATTGTTTATATAGCGATTAGAAACAATAAGCGTTCAAGATTTGCGAAGTTGTTCTATTATTCAACAAATTAAATTGTAAATCGAACGACTTTTACAAAAGCTATAAAGACTTTTATAATAGACATAAAAGTCTATCGACAAACGTCAATTTACTTCAACTTCTTCTCTTCTTTGCAAACAAGAAAGCTAGAAAATTTAATTAAGAAAGAAAGCATTCTTTAGAGCTCGAAGTCTTCGACTTTACGCATTGCTACACAATTTCAAGAAGTCAACGATACTTCAATACTAAAAAGAAATCGACGTTCGTTCGATTTTTTTATGTCGATCTTATTGATCTCTCTTATTTTACTTGTTTAGAAGACTTTTCTTGATTTTCGAAACGAATCTATATCTCTCGTTATTTAAACGTCTTTCGAATCAAGCTCTTTCGAAGCTTATACTATCGACGTCTCTAAGAGTAGACTGATCGTTGGGTCGAGTTATGATATCACCCCTCTAGCTCGACCCGGCGTCAAGATCGAGTCGTGACGATTTTTTGGAATCGAATCGCTCAAAGTAGTTTAGCGCGAAGCGCGCTAAACTACTTATAGTCATCGACTAAACTACTTTGAGCGATTCGATTCTTCGATTTTTTTTGGACTTGGGTCTTGGCATTTGCACGTGACATTTCCGGGTCAGCGCGACCAGTCTAGGCCAGCAACAGATCAAATAGTGGCTCTATCGTGCCAAGCAGGTTTCTATGTCGCAACCGGGAAGGTGCCAAGGTTTTGATGGGACCATCACACAAATCGTGGTTTTTCGCGCAATTGAATTAAAATCTCTTTTATCTATTTAATTAGCATGCAATCGTAAAGCTTTAAGTATATCTTATAGTTAACATTCTTCTCTATTTTCGTCTCGTCGTTGATGATCTTTTTGATCTCTCTCGTCGTTGTCGCTATGAGCAAGCCTATTAGAACGAAAAAGCTTTTCAAGAAGATTATCGTCGTTGTCTTCAATAAATTCTCGTTGTTTGCAAAGTCTAAAGTTACTAAATTGAAACTCAAAGTTAAGAAACAATTAATAACGAGTTTCTTTGTTCTCGCAAAAAAGTTCGCAAGCAAGACTCTTATTTTTAACGTTAATGTTTATCAAATATTTTTCAATTTTGACGCAAATTTTGATGCTACAAATAATAATAAATTCGATAGTAATAAAAATATAAACGATAAAACGTCTATTAATGCAACAATTGTAACGAAGATCTCTTTAAATAAAAAAAATTAAAATAATTGCTAACGAAATTGTTAATCGTCGCGAACGTTGTCTTTTAAATAAGAGATTTAAGACTATACAAAAAGTCAAACGAAAAAAAATAAAGAAAAAAAATAAATTGTTTGTTCTAAAGAATTACATGTTAGTTTATATTGTTGTCTTCGACAATAATATTTTCTTTAAATAAAATAATAGACTAGTTGTTGTTTGTAACATTAACAATTAATTTTATATAACAATTTAAATTTGTATACAAGATAGAGCAAAGTTATATGTTAAAAACAATAAAATTTCGTACTATAAACTAAAATTAAAGACGATAATTATCTAGAAAGATTAGAAGCTTAATTAAAAACTAGTTTCAAAACTTAGAAACAATTTAAATTGATTATTTAATATAATTTCGCGCATTAAGAAATGCTTTTGTTTGCGATTTAAAAAACAAAAGATACTAATACGTGTTTCGTTCTTATATAGTAGAGTTAAATTAAATATACTTTTATTGCATCTAAAAGGTTTTTCTTCTTTAAAAAAATTACTTTTTATAACAATAATTTGACGAAAATTGCGAAGAATAAAGTAGCTCGCAAAGCAAAAATTGTAGATCTACTTAAAAGCAACGAGATTGCGACGACGAAAAAGATTGTAAATATATACAAATGCAAGAATCGTAAATATATAAACGAGAACAAAGAGAAATGCTATTTAAACAACAATAAGCATTATAAACTTAATCAAAAGAATGTTAACAACTAGATTAAAGAGCTTACGATTAATTAATACATACTTAGTAAATCTTTCGACTACGTTAAACATCGTTGCGAGATAATCGAGCTTAGTAACAATTTACATAATAGAAGAAACGTATTAAGGACATTCGCGTTTCAAGAAATAGATCGAGCTAATAGAAATCAAGATATTTACAAGATTTTGCAGATTTTATAGATCTATCTACTCTACGTACTTAAATTAGTATTGTCAAGATAGAATCTACTTAAAGAGCTCGTTTTGTTTTTTTAAAGTTCGACAAAGTTGCGAAATCTTTATCGAGTTAGATTATGTCTTGACGCGTAAAGTTTTAATGTTCGCGATGTACATAAACGTTTACAATTGCTCGCTAGTTGCATAGTTGCGTCAAATTATTACGTTTTCTAATTTAAACGTCAAATTTTGTCAATTTGAGCAAACTTTACTTTTAAGACAACTCTAATAAATTAAAAGAACGTATGCGCATCTTACCTAAACAAATTATAATTATTATATAGAACAAACGCATTTACGAACGCAATGTTAAGAAATGTTAAAATAATCTTTTGCAAAGCTTGACTTAAATCTCTAAATTCTCGCAAGTAATGCAAGATTCTAATAATCAAATCTTGATCTCGCACGAAGTCAAGATATTAGTAACACAAAATTGCGACTTTTGTTATAATAGATCTATGTATATCTAGAACTAAAGTTTGAATTTATCAAATGCGAATAAGAAGAAGAACATATCTTTCTTAAGACTTCTACTTCTATGTCGACGTCTACTTTGACGACTAGTTTTATTATTGATTTTGTTAAAACGATGTTCGATTTACGTCTTATAAATATAATAGAGAATTGCGAACGCAAGCAAAAGACTAGAACTTGTAAACGTAAACCAAAGCGTTAAATAAAACTCGATCTCGAATAAGAACGTATTAAGAATTATTGTCGCAAACGACAAGCAACTAATAATATAAATAAAGAATATTCTCGCAACAAATTTAGAACTTATATACGTTTGCTTGACGCGAATAACAATCTTTTCGTTACTTTATTAAGCAATTTTATTAAAATATTTTTCAATAAGTTTGTTATAATAAACTTCGTCAATTGAGTAATTCGCAAGAAAGATTTTGCTTCTAATAATGCTCTTCGCGATGCAATATTAAAAACAAGTAACGTTCTAAACAAGCAATTCTTTATATTGCGAATAGTTTAAAATTAGAAAACAAATGCTAAATAATAATTATCGATCGATATATTATTCGAGATCGACATTATTCTTGTTTGCAAAATCAAATTTTATAAGAATTATCTAAGAATCAAACGATTTAATAAGAAAATAATTAATGCAAACTTTAATAATGCGATACAAGATATAAATAATAAGTTAAATCTTCTATTCTTTTATCTATATTATCGTTTGTTTTCTTAAAATGTTTGCATTAACATCTATTGACGAAAAATACGTATTTTTTGTTAGCGTCGCTTAAAGAAGAATTTTTGATAATAATAATGCGACTTAAAAACATTAATTATCGCTAGCGACATTGCGAATCGACGAAGTTTAACTACTTAAAACTTAACGTTACGAGCATTAAATCTTAAATTAACGTCAATACAATTTTTAACAAAGTCGTATAAGAATTTTAGATTTTCTCTCTAAGTATACATATATTGATTTACAATTATTGTCGTTGCAAAATCTTTATTTATACGTATTTGTTTATTGATAAAGTTAAGAGAATTTATTAACAATTAAATTACAAATTTTGAAAATTATGCAAACAATTAAAATAATGTTAAACGCATTGCATCGCAATTGCTCTCAAAGAATCTTATAAACGAAACTCTAATAAAAAAAATTATAACGCAAATGTAAACGCAAATCTTAATTATTTCTTTACGACGAACTCTCTCTTTTACAATTGATAAGAACGAGACTTAAGATAACATATTAAAGCATAAAGACACAAACAAGAACAAGAATTCGAATAATAACTCACTTAAATATATAAAAAAGAAGAAATCAACGCAAAATGCATAAAAACGATTAGAAATTAAAGAAATCACGAATTACAAAGCTCTTGTTTAAATATCTAGTTACATATGTTATCGCAATACAAATAATTTATTCTTAACGTTCTAAAGAATCTATTAGAGTCGTATCTTTGTTCTTGTATCAAAATAGTCTCTTGCAAGAACTTCTCGAATGTCTCGTAATTCTTCGCGCGTTATTTGTAACATTTTATTTATCTTTTAAGCATCGCAAAGAAGATTTCGATAAAATTAAAGTCACAAAAGTATAAAGAAAGAAACGTCAACATAACGTTAACATTATTACACATTTCTTGAAGCTTTTTACTCTTATAAGCAAAGACGTTATTTAGACAAAGCACTAAATTAGAATCTTCGTCAATTATTAATATAATAAATAAAAGAACATAATTGCGAACAAAGTTATTAAAGATCGTTTACGTAATAGATTTGTAATAGATAATTTAGACAATATACTCTTTAATTGTAAATGTTAGCAATATTAATTATCTCTTTGATCGTTTAAATATTGTATGCATCTTTTCTTTCTAATCTTGCGACAATTATTTATATTTTTTATCACTAGTTCTTTCGCAAACGACAAATTTATTTAGAAATATCAATTAATATATCTTTTATTAACATAATTGTACTTGCTAAATATTACGTTGTGTCTAATTTTTTTGCAAAGCGCAATAAAAGACTTGCAAAGCATTTGTGATGCGATTCTCGCACTATAAGAAGAACACAATGTGATAAAAAGAATTGAATTGCTAGCTAGGAAGAGAAAAGTTCCTCAAATCTAAATATAGGCTTGATTGTCAAGAAATATTCTATCAAGCAAGGCAAGAAAAGAAATACTTTATCAAGCAAGGAAAGTACGATTATCGTAACATTTATTTTTAGCCTTCTTGATATGTCATTGTTCTTGATGGCGACAAAAGAGATAATTGTAGGCGACAAGAATTCTCGTAGACAACAAGAATTCTCGTCGTCGACGAATCGACGCATAAAGAAAAGAGCCTAATAAGAAACGTCAAGAAAACGATTAAAGTGCGAGAAAAACAAACAATTAGGGGCGAATTTTTCGCTAATAATACGTCTTTGATTCATTGTCGATTGAAAAGAAAAGAATTCTTGACAAAACAATTACAGACGAGATATTCGCTAATGATACGTTCGTCGATCGAAAAGAACAATGAATAACTAAATTGATAGAGCATAAAGCATTAGAATAATTGACTATCGAAAAAGATCGCGTGCGAAAATGAAAATCATGATAGAAATTAGCGACAAAAAAAGATTAAGTTTGCGACGATAGAACGAATGCGTCTTGATAAAAATGCGATCTTTAAATAAACTTGTTTAGATTGAAGCATTTCTTAAGTAGATGTGATTTTCTCTTCAAGAATTTTTTAAGCTCTTTTTCATGTGCGTAGGATTTTCACATGTAATAAAACGTTCTTAATCAAGAAGAAATTTTCGAATCGAGTAAAATTTATGAACGTAAACAATAAATATCGTTTCACGATCTTCGTAATGATTTTGTCTATAAATTTCTTAATCGCATTAAGTAACTTGAAGGCGATTTTCTTATTTGTCTTAATTAAGTTAGATGTCAAGATAGTCTTAAGTAAAGATTGTATGCGCAATTGATTCTTTTTGATAACAACAAAAGCTTTTACGAGCATTATTATCATTCGATTTGTTTAAAGTAAGAGCGTAATTAATAAAGATTTAGAAACTTTAGCTTCTTTCGAGAAAATCTTGATGTCAAATTTTAGTTCTAACATAGTTTTGAAGTTTTTGTTCGTCTTGATTTTCTTATCTTTGTTTTTGTTCTTCGTTTTAATTCTTTTGACGTCGTTTTTGCGTTTTTTTTTTGTCTTAGACTTCTTCGTTTCTTCTTCGATTATGTTTTGTTTGAAGAATTTGTTATTTTTGCTCTTGCGTTTCTTGTTCTCTTTCTTCTTTTTAGTCGCTTTCTTGTTGAACTTATCTTTAGAAAATTTGATATTTTTATCTTCGTCGTTATTCGATTCTTGTCTTGAAATAAAATCTTCAAGAAATATTGTTGATTTTGTGAATTTTTCCACAATAATTTCATCTCTTTTCTTGACAAAAATATTGTGTTTATCTTTGACGCGTTTCACATTATTTATAAGCTAGATATTTTTATATATCACGACGTAATGATTCTTTCGAATCGATAAATTTTTAAGAAAAATTAATTTTTCGTTATTTAACACATTGACTTTTATTGTTCTTTTGTTGACGAAAGTCTTTCGTCAATATAGTTCTTGCGTCGCAACTCTAATGTTACAAATCTTATAAAATTATTAATCGAACAAAATTGCGCAATTTTTTGAAGAATATTTGATTAAAAAGTTATCGAAATTGAGCTTAATTAATATTGAAGCATTATAAAAGAGAAGACGCGACTCGTCTTCAATTAACATATTTAATATTGATAAATTAAAGTTTATGAGATTTGCGAGATCAAAATTTGTAAAATTTGTAAAATTGAATTTTAATGTCGTAATGCAAATGTAGAGAAAAAATGAAGAAGAATCGAAAATTGCGATCGCGAGATTGTGAGTTTTTTGAAATGTTAACATTAAGTTGTTAATAATATTAGAAAATATAATGATTTCGATAAATACGCTAAAAAAGACGCGTGTTATCGACGATTTTAATAGACGAATTTCTATTATTATTACATCGTAATGTGTAAGAAAAAGTAGAATCGCAATTAATTTAAAGTTATTGTGCTCTTCAAACTATTAAAGAACATTAATGGCGAATGTTTCTCTCACAAGTAGATAAAAGTCTTTGTTTACGTTCGATATTTCGCGAGCTCTTAGTTTTGTGTTATATGTGTGTGTAATCAATCGACGAAATAAAGAATTTTGAAACACTAATTTTGTTAAAGCTTTTAAATTTAATTTCGTATTTTTAAAATGTTATGATTGCTTTTACTTCTAGTAAAATAATAAGTTCTTTTTTAAGAAATTTCATTTCTTATCTTTTTCGAATGCATTTGAAATAATAGATGAGCAAGATCTTCGAAATTGTTACTTTAATCGAAAATTTTGAATAAACTTGAACTTTAAAAATCAAGATATGTCTAATATTCTTTTTATGTCTTGAAAACAAGATGTTCAAGATTAATAAATTCGTCACAATAGTCAATTATCAATAAGGTCGAAATAGTGATTTTAATTCTTAAATAAACTACTAGAAAGAAAAGAATTTTCGCAATTATCATTACATTATAAACGATCAACATCAACAATATAAAGGTTAACTTTTTTTTGTTCTTATTGTACGTTTTAAGCAATTTTTTCAAAGTTTTAACTTTACTCTTTAAATATTTGTCTTATTCTATTAAGTAAAAAATGCGTTAATGATCGTTAATAATTGTCGCAAAGTAGCGATTCTTAATAATTAAATAATCTCGTTAAGTAAATTTCTTTTTCGTCAATAACAATAATTCAAGTTTGTACTTGTTAAGAATCAAAATAGCAACTAATTTTTTTTTCGAATATAAAATTAGATTTGACAAATTTAGAATTTGTAAAGCTACTTTTTCTATCGTTTCGACGAAAATTTCTTTAAGTTTGTCGAATTACTAATAGATTATGTTAAACAATTTGTTTTTTAACAAATCTTTGTCGTAGTAAGACAATTAATAGATTACGATAACTCTTATTGATGTAATATTTTATTTTCGATTTTTTTTAAAAACAATTTCTAGTTTTATGTTTTCGAAAACGACATTAATGTCTATAAGATTTTGCATCGCATTTTTTGCTCTCGTTTCTTATATTGTGCGTTTAATTAACTTGCTATAGTATGCGAATTCTATACGAAGCAAGGCTAAATTATTGACTATTTCTTTTGTTCGCACTATTAGTTGTTTCGCACGTTTAAACAAACAATCTCTTTAAGTTTTCGTTTCTCGATTGTTATTTCGTTTCGCAATCAATATCTCTTTATTAATTCGTTTTCGTTTGCTCAATAAATATTTCTATGCGAGAGCAAAAGCAAAGAAATTCATTGCTACAACATAAAGAATATTGATGTTAATGCTATGTTTTAATTATAAAGAAAAGTTGACGCGTTTTTTGCGCATCTATAAGCTCTAAGAATTTCGATGTCTATTTGCAAGTAAAACATATAATAAGCAAAATAATCTCGTAACACAAAGCAAACACACTTTTATAAGACAATTTTATGATAATACGCTTTCGACGAGCAATTAGAGCAAGAATCTCGAGTCTTTGTAAGCAAAACACATTTTAATAGACTCATTTATTATTCTGATTTAGACGATGTTACTTTACGAGCTTTGATATTTTTGTACTAATTGTGCGTCGTAAATGTTCAAGTAATTATTAATTAAATTTAACGTCTTCTTTAAGTTAACTTCATCGTATTATACGTTATGCGTCAAATCTTATTTTTTTATTTAACTAAATATTGAACGATTTTCTTTTTTCGATCTTTGTTATCGTGCGACGTTATACGTTTGTCAAGCAATTTTTCGAACTTATATCGATTATCTTTTTCGACATTATTTATAGACGATAATTCGATGTTTACGATTCTAAAATACAAATCTTTCTTCTTTGACGCAAATTTTAGCATAACAATAAACATTATTCAATGAATTTTTTAGTTAAGGGATAAATCTAGTTTGAACGTTAAGTACTTATAAACTTTCAAGATTGTGAAAGATTCTACTCTCTAATTTAAGAATTTAGAATTTTTTAAATTTGAAATCTTGTATTCGAAATAAAGCTTAAGAAAAACATTATTATCTTTTCTTAAAATAAGCGAATAATAACAATTGTCGTATCGAAGTTTCATTTCTACGTTAACGAACGTTATAAATTTCGCAACTTCTCTTTGATTTTTTTCTCTTTTCGCGACGTAATCAATGTTTTCTTTGTAAGAACTAGTTAATAATAGAACGTCGCGAACAATTTTTTCGTAAATTAGTTTGTTTGAAGATTTTCTTGTCGACGCATTCTTGAAGTTGTTTAAAATATTACGCAATCTAATGATAAAACGCTTTCAAATTGCGCTCAAATTTGTTATAAGATAGTAACGCAATGCTATTTCGATTGTTTAACTTAATCTTTTTAATTAATTATCTAATTGTAAGTAATAAGTAGTAAAATATAGTAAATCAACTTTTAACGAATGGAAAATTGCTTTTTATAACGCGAATAGAAATTTTCTATCTTAATCGAAAATAATACATAAAGAAAACTCTTAATTCGCGAGAGCGTCAATAAGCTTAACAACTTATTTCTTGATCAAGAAAGTCGTCTTTCTAGTTACTGTCGTAATTCTTTTGAAGAATTTGTCTATTATTGACATAAAAGAATCGTATTCGTTTAACAACTTCAATAGCACAAAAATAAAATCAATAATAATAATATAAAATATTTTTGATTTCGTGATAATAAGTTTTAGCTATTCGTATAAGCGATGTCTAATTGTGTTGTTGAGTTAATATAATAAGCAATGTTTTAGATATTTTTTTAATCGCTTGATTAAGTTTCTTATATAATAATTGATTATAATTCTATTATAAATGTGTGAGAATTCTTCGTGCGTTTGTGCATCATGCGATAACTTAAAAATTCTCGCTTTTATAACTTTAAAGATGCACAATCTTAATCGTTCGTTTTTTTGTCTTGAAAGTAAACGAATTCTTCTTTTAATACAAATTGAATGTTTTCTATTTTAATTTTTTCTATTTTAATTGATTTCTTTAATGTTGTTAACTCTTTTAAGATAGCAATCTTTTTAAAATTCTTTAATGTTGTCAAAGTTGTCGAAATTATAATAGCAAATTTTCGTCTTGTCGTTTTCGACTTCGTCGATTTTTTCGATGTCGTATCTATTGTATTAAGCATTAAGATTACAATCTAAGTTTTTGTCGTCAAAGCTAAAACTTTTGTCAAAATAATAATAGCAAATTTTCGTCTTGTCAATATTTGTTCTAGATTAATTAAATAGTTTTGACTTTCTCGTCGATTATTATAATTCTTTTCGCGTTAACTAAGAAGCATTTTGTAGATTTTGAATTACTTTTTATCGATCTTGTAAATCTTCGTTAGTTTTTTTTGAAAAGTAAAGTTATCTTAATCAAAATAACGCAATATGCTAAAATCTCGTTTAGAATTTCGTTATTCGTAAGATTCTTTTATAAATAATTCTTTCGCAATAATTGTAAAAGAGCGTCGAGAATAATGTTGTGTTTCTTGGCTTTTCATTTAATGTTAAGAGAAAATTGTAAGATATATTGCGAGACGCAAATAAATTGTAGATTCATTCGATCAACAAAAGAAAATAATAATTTGATTTGCTTCGCAATGTCGATCGTCGCAAAATAATTAATAAAAATTACGATAAACTTTTCTAAAATGTAATTTAACATATGTTGAATTTTCTTAAGTGTTCAAATAAGCGTTGTTACTTTGAGCTCTATTGATCAATATTTCTTTTTGTTGTTATTTAATAGCTTGAAAAGATATATTATAGTTTGAATGTCAATTGCTTGAAAGAAATTCGTGTCAAAATTATCTTTTACGTAACAAACATAAATTTCGAACTTATATTTCTTGAAATCGTCTATGTCGATATACATTTGCCTATAAGAATTATAATTGTTACAATAGCTATTAAGAGCGTTGTTATCGCAATAAATCGCGATAAAGAAGACAATAACAAGTACAATAAAGAAGACAATAACAATTACGATTGCACGACGATCGTATTTGTATTTAGTCTAGCATCTTTCATAGAAAAAATGCATACTTTCTACAATTTATTTTTCGCATTATAGTGTTTCGTTTATAACAATCTAGTAGCTTCAACAACGATTCGCACAAGTTGTAGATAACTTGTATTATTTTTTTATTGTTTTCGAAGATAAGAACAATACTTCTTATTGCGATAACTATTATAAATAGTTTATTACGATTTCGCTTTAGTTAAGAACAATTTATTCGAATTCTTTCGAAACGTTAAGTTAGCTTCAACAAGTTTATCATTATTCTTAGAACTTAATTAGAAGATTATTAATATCGTCTTCGCTCTCTTAGCTTTTCTTTACTTTAATTATTGATTTGCTAAAGAAAATACTAACGAGCTCTTTTTCACAATTTAGATTATTACTATTTCTCGTTCTTAGTCAAGATTCTCTTATAGTCGTTTTTCGAAAAAAAGAACGAAAAACTTGTTCGCGAAGTTTTTATTTTTTTTAGACAATTAAGCAATCGATTTCGATAACTTCAAAGCGACTACTTAACAATTTCTTAAATTAACGATTAAATATCGCTTTAATGTTTAGTATTAAAACTATTTATCGCGAAAGTCTATAATTTCTTTCAACTTCTTTACATACTTTATTAAGATTACTTTCTCAAAATTTTTAACGAAGCAAATTATAATAAAGTTAGAAAAGAGCGCTTATTTAAAAGATTTTGAAATAGAAAGTCGCATTGCAATTCTTGCACAATTTATCAAATTAATTAAAACTATAACGAGTGACTTTTAACATTATAAATTAACAATTACTACTAGTAGTTCTTCGAATAAGATTGTCGACAAACGTTCTAAGAGAAATCTCGCTATTAAAACGTCTTCTACTAAGAAGACTTGTTATTACGAAGAAATCGATGTTATAATTGAATTCTTTTTCTTGAGCGATTCTTCTTTAAACTACAACAAGACGTAATATATCAAAAATTGCGTTGTCTTACTCTATATAATGTAGACTCGAAAGCGAGAACTTGAAACGTTGAACTTTTGACAAGTTATTAAGAAATGAAACATCGACATTGCGATCAAAATCTATAAGATGCTTTTCGTTGTTAAAAAAAGTCAATTTAAAGAAGAGACAAAAAATGCTCTTAATTTCTTTTTTAATAAAACAAGATTTTGAGATTTTATCAAACGTGTTCGTAATAATCTTAAGAATATTCGAAATAAATTGATTAAAATTATAACTTAACGCAATCGTATTAAGAAGTAAAAACGATCAAATTAATCTTTATAATTATATTAAACAATACATAATATTATTTTAACATCGTAGTATTATAAAGAAGCATTTTAGTTTTGTTCTTAACTCTTTCGTAACTTTAATAAGAATCTAAATTAACTAAAGACACATCTCGAAGAAATCGAATCTTCTATTTAGAATTAGTTTCGCTTACTTTTTTATTATTTAATTGCTAAATTTAATCGCAATAAAGAATTACGTAATTGCGACAATTAAAATCGTAATCAACTCGTCAACAACAATAGATTTCGAGAAGTTCACTTAAACTCTTTCTTAACGAGAGAGAGACATTAGAAACGATATTAAAAGAGTAAATACGTCTCTTAAATTGCGAATCACGATTTTAATTGTCTCTTCGTCTACGTTACAACTTTAACAAAGAGATATAACTATAATTGTTTTAATTAGCGCTCTTTGTCTTCGTTGTCGCAATCTTAAACATCTTTTTCGTCAATACGACGTATTTTAATTTTGATAAGTTTTATACGACGCGAGACTTAACATGTTCGAATAATAAATAATTCTCGTCGCTTTGTTAAGACTTCACAATCATTTTATTATCGCAAAAAGAATTATTATTACATTGATAAAAAAAATTATTTACTCGTAGAGACGAACTATTATTGCGATTTATTCGTTGTCAATTATTATCGCAATTTACTCGCTAAAGCAAATTATTATCGAGATTTATTCGTTGTCAACTTTTAATGCGATTTACTCATCGAAACAAACTATTATTGCGAAGTGTTACGATTATGCATTGATCTAGATCAAATCTAGGCCAAATTAGCTCTAGCTCGTCGCTAGCTCTACTTGTATTAGCGTATTCGCGATCGCGCACATATCTATTGCGCGATCTTCTTTGTATTTACTTTTTATGCTTTTAGTATTAATTAATACATACTTATATGATTCGCTCTATGTAGATTCCTAACACTACTAAAAGCATTCAATCACTTTACTCGTAACTTCACGAGATTAAAGAACGAAATAACTCGACGAAACAATTAAGTGAGCTCGCAACAAGTCGAGATCTACGATAAGCTCAAAGCTTTCATCTAAAACATTCTCGTTAATTACTTTATTTATATACGATGACGAAGCGATCTTTGAAACGAGTTCAAGAGATTGTCGATACGCTATTGAAAAAAATCGAAAAACGACGAATATTCGTTTTATTCTTAAGTGCGTCGAATGAAATTTAGAACGTCAAAGATTCGTTTCGAATTAAGAGCAAAACTTAATTAAAGCATTGAATCAAGATTAATTCTAACGTCGTGTTAATATACATTGTAGAGTCTCGTTACGAACGCGATGCAACTCTAGAATGCGTAAAATTATGAAAAATTATAATTGTTAATAAGAAAAAGATCTACGATACGACTCTTAAGACTCAAGATCGTTACAATAAGAACAAACAAAAATTGACAAACATCAAAGAGTAAATAATTTCTTTGCAAGAATTAGCGAATAATTTGAAAAAAAAACTACGTCTTTGTAACGAAAAAATTAATCAATTGCAAGACTCGCTAACGATTGCTTAAACAAACATAGCATAAAATCGCTCAAAGACACGAGCTTCTTCAACGCTATCAACGTTAATAAGCAAACGTTTCGTTAAATTTCTAAATTCGTCTATTTTTATCAACAATAATAATTCATTTTTCAAAAATTAATCTTTGAAGTTATACGACAAGTTGATCATTAACGAGAATTACTTCAAAATCGATATTGCAAAAGTTACGTACGTCGTCGAGAAAATTGACAAAGACGTTGTCGAACACATTAATGTGTATCGTGTAAAAAACGTTGTTTATTTTAAAATCGTCAACATAATAATGAAGATTCTAAAGAGCGTATACGAGAATTCAAATTGTTAACGCAATGTACAACAAAAATATCTAACTCTTAAACAAGAAATTAATCAAAAATTCGCTTCGTTTTTCTTCGAATTTGTACGTTTGAGTCACAAACTAAAATATATTGACGTCATGCTTAGACAAAATTTCGAAACAAAGATAAATCGAAAATTAAAAAGCATTCTCGTTAACAATTCTTAAGAGTTCGGCAATCTTAATTAGATAAAAGATTATTTAATTATCGCGAACAACGTTCGTAAACGCGTTAAAATTAATAATGATCGTAAAGACATTTTTAAAAAAAATAAAACGACAAATAAATCTCGTTATACGACGATTGTCTACAACGATAATCGTATCTCTATTTATTCTCGCACTATTATTACGATTGCAAAACTCGTTGTCGCAATTTCTACTTTAATTATTTTATCTTTGACAAACGTACAAGACTCTAAGAGAGACAATTGCTTTGTTTGTTACAAACATAAGCACTTAACGAGAGACTACTCTAATAAGAAGAGTCGAACGACGATAATTAAAGAATTGCAATTAAGCTCTAAATTCGATAAAAACTATGACTCATTGTCGAAAAATTAATTGCTTTCGAACGTGACAAAACGAAGAACGAAATAGTCGAAATATTCTCTTTAAGTTGACGTCTTAATTCGTACGATAGAATTTTTTTTATTGTCAATTGTTAACTTATTATTTCTAATGACGACTCTTATAAATATAAGAACAAAGAATTATTAAACATCGAATGTACGACATACAATGTAATAAATAAAATCTTAATAAACATGATTTGCGAGAAACTTAATATCGAATTGATTCTTTTAGCGAACTCGCGATCTTTAAGAGCTTACAACGAGCAATTAGCTCTTAACTCTATTACATACGTCATTTATTCTACTCTAATTATTAACGAATATATCGAGCAAACTTACTTTATGCTTATAGTGTCTTTAAGAAATTATCATATTATTGTAGACAAACTTTAGAGAAACAAATACGATATTATTTTTGACATGAAGTACAATCGATTAATTTATAGATTTAATCGCTATTATCACTTAGAAGTTACGTTCAATATTAAGTTTAAAGTCGTTTTTGTGTTAACGATCTTAATAATTATAGAATCTTTTAACTACGTAATTTTTAAAAAAAAGAAGATCTTTAAATTCAAGTTCTTCTTTACTAAGACAAACAAAAAAATTTAAGATAATGCTTTTATTAACGATCTTAAATCTAAGAAATTCTTAGATATCGCTCAAGTATTTGTCGTCGTTTTCTATCAATTTAATAGTCGAATTTATTATTATTAAGACGTACAATGTTTCTCTTTTACAATAACAATCATTACGAAAAAACTAATTCGTAAACTTATTATTGTCGATTTCGATTACGTAGAATTTAAGACTTTTATCGAGATAATCTTAGAGAAAATGCTCAAAAAATTGTCGATTAAATATTACGATCTTAAAGAAGTCTTCGATAAAGTTAAAATTAACGATTTTTCATTTAATCGTCTTTACGATCACAAGATTTTATTAGAAGACAATGATAAATTAATGTTAAAAAGCAAAGTTTACTAGATGTTAATTCACAAACTTCTCGAAACTAAGAAATATTTAAAAAAAAATCTTAAGAAAATTTTTATAAGTTCTAGTTTAACTTTCTTTGCGTTCTTTGTACTATTTGTCGCAAAGTTAAACGAAGAACTTTGTTTCTATGTTGATTATCGCAAGCTCAATGCTTTAATACGTCGAAATTAATATTTAATTTCTTTTATCAAGAAGACGTTAATTCGTGTTATGAATTACAAGTATTTAATTAAACTAGATATTATAGTTGCATTTAACAAGCTTCGCATACATTCGAATAATAAGAATTATATTACGTTCGTTATTATTATGAGTGTTTACAAATCTTACGTTCTCTTCTTTGATTTAATTAATAAATTGACGAATCATTAGCACTACATAAACAACGTTCTTTTCGAATATCTTAATAACTTTTGTTAGATTTACTTAAACAATGTTTTAATCTATAGCAAAACTTTTAAGAAATTTATTCAATACATTCGATTAATTTTGCAAAAACTTATTGATGTTAATCTATAAGTAAATATTAAGAAGTGCGAGTTTCACGTTTAGAAAATTAATTTTTTAGATGTTCTACTATTAACAAAGAATATACGCATGAATTCTTTTAAAATTTAAGTAATTATAGTATGAACAATCTTTACTTGTTTAAAGAAGATTTAGGTCTTCGTAGATTTTTGCAACTTTTATCGACAATTTATAAGAAAATTCTTCAAGAAAATTCGTTCGATGCTAAAGTTTACTCTTAAGAATATATTCTTTAATTAATCAACAATTTGTCAAAAGATCTTTGAACTTTTTTGAAAAAGCATTATTATTGTTTTTGTGTTACGTCACTTCGATAAATCTAAACAAATTGTGCTAAAAACTAATTTTTTAAATTACGTCAACGATGAAGTTCTTTCATAGTATGACGACAAAAAAATCTTTATCTCGTGATCTTTTATAGCAAGAATTTGTTGTCGATAAAATGCAACTACGAGATTTACGATAAGAAATTATTGGCAATCGTTCATTGCTTAAAAAGATAACGATTAAATTTAAAAATTATTAATATTTCTATTAAGATATTTATGAATTACAAGAACTTGAAATATTTTATAACTAGCAAAAAGCTTATTTGTCGTTAAGCTAAATAAGTCGAAAAGCTATTGAAGTTCAACTTTAAAATTATTTATTAATTAGACATTCGAAATACTAAAGCGAATGTCTTAACGCGTAAACTTAATAACTTGTTTACTATTGCGAAAGACGATCGCATTAGATATTAACATTAAACAATTCTAACGTTTAATTATTTTTTAATTAATTGCATTGAACTCGATACGAATGTTTTTATCTACGATCGAATTCAAAAGATCAACATAAATAATAAAAAATGTAATTGTTTTCGTCGAGTCATTAAGAAGAACAAGCGAATCTTTAATTAAGTTCGTTTAAATAGATGATTTATTGAAGACGAAATTCTTCTCTATTGAAACAAGCTTTAAGTGCTTAGAAATTCTAATCTTTTTGTAAAATTAATTCGAGAAGTTTACGATTAACTCTCTAGTGAACATTTAAAATTTATAGAATTATCAATTTATTGCGACGAAATTATTATTGGTCTTACATGCGACAAACAATGAAACAATATATACGCAATTGCTATAACTATTAACGATTCAAGGTTTCTCGCGATAAATACAATGAATAATTGATTTTCGTCGTTATATCGACGCAACGTTAAATAGACATATCGATGAACTTTATTACTAGATTGTTAAAATTCGATCAAAAGAACGCTATCTACATTGTTATCGACAAGCTAACTAGAAAGAAACATTATATCGCATGCATTATCATTAATAAGAACATCTTTACAAAGACTACAACGAACATTTTATTTCACAACGTATTTAAGTATTACGATTTGCTTATCTTTATTATTTTTAATCGAGAACCTTAGTTTGTGATCGTTGTATAAATTTTTTTTTGTTGTCGTCTAAACATAACTTGAAATTATCGATTGCCTTTCACTCTAAAATAAACGAACAAATAAAGCGTATCAATTAGAATGTGAAACAATAGCTTCGAACTTATTGCAATTACATGCAAAACGATTGATTTAAATGATTATTTATGACAAAGTTCGCTAATAATAATGCAATCTTTTTTGAAACAAACATAATTTCTTTCTTTGCAAATAAGAACTTTCATTTGCGTATATTCTTTAATTTAGACAACATTGTCTACACTATTGTGCGAAATCATATTAACGTTGTTAGAGCAAAGAATATTATTGACACTATGTAGAACATTTTGAAAATTATGAAAGATAACTTTAAACGAGCTTAAGAGACAATAAGTTAACAAACTAATAAACGTCGCAAAACGATTAAATATTAAGTGAGAAACAAAATGTTTCTTTCTAGTCGAAACATTATTATCGACAAATTTATCAAGAAATTAGAAGATAAAATGCTAGATTCGTTCTTAATTATTAAAAAGATAAAAATCTTATACAAGTTAAAGCTTTCGACATTTATAAAAGTGCATAATGTCTTTTATTTTAATCTCTTGCGCGTGCGAATTTAGGCAACTCTTTTTCAAATCAAATTTAAAAATCTTTAGAATCTATTATTATCTTTAAGAACAAAAAGTACGAGCTAAATAATATTTTAAACTTTAAATAACATTATAAGAGATTGCAATATCGTTGCAAGTAAACTAACGAAAAGCAACGAGATATAAAATAATATTATGCAAATGATAACGAATTCAAAGATGTCAACAAGATCGTTAAAAATTATTACGACAATAACATTATGATCTTTAGATCTAATGGCAATGCAATCGCACTTAAAATGCGTAGACGAAGACACTTTTAAAGAATTTGAAGCATTCGAAAGATATGTTTTAAATTTGTCTCGAAATTTAGAATCTTAAAGATATTAAAGATAACAACATGTCTTTTTATCAAAAATACGCGTTATTCTTAGATAAATCTTTGCAACGATGCGAGCATCGCTAGTTTAAAAGAGAAAATAATGTTATAATTATGCATTAATCTAGGCTAGACCTAAATCAAATTAGCTCTAGCTCGTCGCTAGTTCTACTTGTACTAGCGTGTTCGCGATCGCGCACATATTTGTTGCGCGATCTCCTTTGTATTTACTTTTTATGCTTTTAGTATTAATTAATACATGTCTATATAATTCGCTCTATGCAAGCCTCTAACACGAAGAAGACTATAAATTATCGTCATTGCAAGTTCGTCAACAAGTCAATAATACTTCGAGTTATCGCTCTTTTTTACGCGATAATTGTCTTAACTTTATATCTAGAATCAATCAAAGTTTGAAGTTTATCTTCAATAATTTATAGACAAACGCGATAAAATATTAAGAAGCGTTCAATAATCGTAAAGATCAAAAGTTGAAATATTAGCAAAATAAAAGTTATTAATAAGATTATGATCGCAATTATAATTGCGATAAGATGCGCTCTTTACGCAAATTAGAATATTAACAAAATAAACGTTAACGTAACAATAAGCGAGATTGCGATAAACGTTTAATTCAAGAACGATTGCTTCGCTTACATAATATTATAATGTAAAATTTCGAAAAACAAAGCGTCAATTTCTTTATTCGTCGTTTTTTTCAAATAGCAAAGCTCAAAAAAGAGCGATTAGTTTTTTAAGTACTTTCTATGTGTTTAAAAGAAATTGCATTGAAATAACACATTAATTTTCTTATGCAATTCGTAATAAAATAAACAAGAATTTAACGATCTAAAAGAATGAGTTGCTTCGAGAATATCGTTTAAACAAGTTTAAGTTCTTAAGAAAGACGAAAAAGATAACTTTTCGTTTCGAAGACAAAAAACAAACATTTAGTCAATATTTTATTAAAAAAATTAATCTTCTTTACGATGTTAAGATGCAAGATAAAAACATTATTGTTCGTCATCTTTAAAATAACTTGAAAGCACAATTGATTTTAACAACGTCGCTAAGAGAAGACGACAACACTACTAAGACTTTTAATCGACGCGTAAGAAACAACGAACAAGCAATACGTAAAATTTAAGATTTAAACAAGAAATTAACAAATCGCTTTTAAACTTAATTTTAAAATTAACTAAATGCGCGTATTAACGATTGCTTAAATCGAACGATTAATAAACAATTACTAGCGAGTTATTAATAGACTAGTTGTTTTTGTTGTAATCGTCGTATTAGTTAAGAAGAGAGTTTTTACTTTTATAAATAATAGTAAGATGTCTTAAAAGATAAAGCGATCTTGTTGTCATTGCGAAGACAATTATTGAGACAATTTATATATTTTTGTTACAAAGATTATGCTAACGAACGCAATCGCTAAAAATAATACGCGTTTCAAGATTATATAGTTAAATAATAAGAATATAAAAATTCTTTTCGCTTTGCATATCGCGAAGAAGAAAGAAAATCAAAGTCGCTAATTAATAATCTCGACTCTATTAAGACTCTTATTAATATTAAAAAGTAACATTATTTCAATCGCATTTATAATCGCTTATTATTTTAAAAAGATATTCTTTAGTTTTACTCAATATTCTCTTATGCTTTATCGCAACGCTCTTTTGAAAACGTCTCTAAACAAAAGTTATTATAAAGAATGCGAAAATCTTTACATCTATTATTATTATTAGAATACTTACGATTTCGAAATTTACTAAACAAGAATCGAAGTCTAGTTTGACTTTTTAAGAATATTCGAATGTGTTCATTACATGCTATCTTAGTATTAACAAGTTATATATTTTATATTTTGACATTAACTCTAAATCTATTCTTATTAGCGAACGAATATATCAAGCATTTTATTTTTACATTTTACATTATTTTATAACTAAGAACAAACGACTAAGATATAAGAAAATAAACGAAATCGTTACATTTACGCTTTGTGCTAAAATATTTTTGCGTCTTAAAAAGAACAAAGATCGAAAAAAGATTGTTATCGAAAAAACTTATATCGTATCTAGTCTATTATGCGATGTAATCGTCAAAATAGAGCTCTTGAAACTCAATCGAATAATAATTAAATAAAATCAAAATCAAAAAAATCAAAATTACGTACTTTTTCGCGATTGACGTTTTCTTGTACAAGCAACTTCTATAGTTGCTTTATTAATAGTTAAGAAAGTAATCTTAATTTTAGTTCTTATAGCAAAGATAAACGTAATAAGGCTTGTTAAACGATATTATTCTTGTGTACGTAATGTCATTGTTTATGTCTCAAAAATCACAATACTAAATTTTAGTAAAAGAAAAAACGTTCTTATGCGTTATAAATCTTTGTTCGTTAAGACTTCTTATCTCTTTTAAGTCTTTTCTCATATGTATTTTGCTACAAGAGAATTAGTTATTGCGATTAACGCAATAATTGAATCAAATTAATGTGTCATTCTTGTAAGCAATTTTGAGTTTATCTTTTCAAAAATTCGTAAAGAGCAAGCTTTGAGTTAAATTAGCAATCTTGTCAAGATTGCGTAGTTTTTGTTAGTAATTAAAGTGAATTTCGTAGACGTATTTATTAACAAGACTTATGCAAAGTTAAATATGCCTTGTCTCGTGCAATTATTAAAGAAAGAGAATAATAAAACAAATATATTAAATTATTAAGAAGAGAAATACAAAGCTAGAGTACAAACAATTATTAATTATTATTAGAATCTTTTTCGTACAAAATTAGACAAGTTTAATAACGATGTCAAAATGTTAATGTTATTTGTAAACGAAAACAACATTATTGATCTTAAATAGACGTTATATTTTTTTATTGCACGAGATCGCAAAGCAATTGATAACATACTAAACTCGCTCATGCGTCAAGATCGACTATAGAAGATTTCTTTAAAAATTATTTTATCAATTGCGTTATTAACGTTCGTAGTTTAGAAAAACGACAAATTACGAATAGTAATTAATTTTCGCAAGATCAATATTTGACTATATCTAAACGCGTATTCTTTATCGCGTCAAAATATTATACTTGACGCTCTAAAAGAAGTTATGATTTTCAATTTTATTAATTTTATCAAAAGCTTCTTTTAGCAAGATATTAAATCAAGTAATTAATAAAAAACTACACTAGTAACGTCTTATTAAGATCAAGAATAACTTATAGTATTCACGATAAAATTCGCAAATATCTTAGTCTTCTTTTAGCATCGCATAAAGCAATTATTAAGATTATATCTATAATAGTTTGTTTTAATTTACATCGATAACATTATATTTTATTCGCAAACTCTAAAGTAACACGTTTATTATTTTGATTAAGTTTTAACTTTGTTAAAAAACAACAATGTTATTTTAGTTTTATCGAAATGTTATTTTGTTTATTCTAGCATTAAGATGTTAAGTTATTATGTATTTTAACTAGATTTAAACATTATTAAGAAGAAGATAAATGCAATTAAAGTCATGAAGTTTTTACGTAATCTTAAAAATCTTAAGATAAAATTAAGATTTTTTAACTATTATCGTTGATTTGTCGATTACTACGTCGCTATAACTCGATTTCTCGTAAAATTAAAAATTAAGAGTTTCATTAATAATTCGATAAAAGAACGTTTATGATGCGAACATGCAACATAATTACGTCTTCGACAACAATATAAGAACAATCGCGATAATAAATTGACTAATATTATTCTTGACGCAAATAAGAAATGCTAACAAACGTAAAAGACACTTAAGTTTGTCTTATGTTAAATATTAATTTAAGTCTATTTCGAATTTAACAAATCTTTTATTCTTTACGTCGACAATAGTAAAAAAAAGAATTTGAAATTGCGATTCATCAACTAGACAAAAAAGAAACTAAAAAATTTATCTTGTTTTTCTTTAGAAATCTTGTTGACGTCGAAACAAAATATTGAGTTACGAAGCTTAAGATTGACGCGTTTGTCTAAATCTTAATCAAATTGTCTTAATATTTCGATAATAAAACTTTTATCGTAATCATAAATTACATCACTTTGAGAGCAACATTACAAAACAAGTTCACAAATTAACGTTTCGCAAGACTTAATAAGTAAGCTATGTATTTATTTACGTATTTATTACGAATAATTATAGTTTATTGTCTCAAAAAGAATTATAACAACGCGAACGATTTTCCAAGATTATCGATCAATTATGGGAATATTAATTGCTATTCTATAATTATTATCGTTGTTAATAAAGAATTTCTTTATAATTTTCGCGATGTTCTTAAAATCGATTTTTATTTTCGAAAGATTTATAAAAAAATAGAGAAACAAATAAAAGATATCGCGAAGAACTTTAAGAATTTAAACATTATATATTAATTGTATCGATTAAACGCGAATATTGAATTACTTTACTTGATTAACAAATTTAATTTCGATCGCATTTATATTTCGAAATAATTAAAAAAAAAGTATTCGAATTCGCTCACAATAACTATGTTCACAATAATTATTATTAAACTTTAAATTGTCTTAAGATCGTTTGCTATTTTCTCAAAATAAGAAGCAAGATTTACGCATACATTAATAAATATTCGATTTATCAATTGTTAAAGTCTTCGCGAAAATTGTTATATAATTAGTTTGATTTTGTCAAGATAACAACAATTTCTTTTTTTTAATTAGCAATAAATTTCGTCGTAACATTGTTAATAATTACGCAAAATCACAATTCTTTGCTTACTATTATCGATCGTTTTTCAAAATATATTAGATTGATTTTTGACAAAAAAATCTAAATAACGAAGAATTAAATCAAAATATATTATCGCGACGTCTATTGTTATTAAGAATTGTTAATTAAGATAATCTTGAATTGCGATCTTAAATTTACGAACGAACTCTAAATTACATTGTTTAAGAAGAGCGAAATCAAACTTAATTTTACAATCGCGTATTATTCGTTTGCGAATAATTAAATTAAACGAATAAATTAAATCGTGAAGATCGCATTGCGATGTTTGCTTATAGACTAATCGTTAAGTCAAGTTATGATATCACTTCTCTAATTCGACTCGACGCCAAGATCGAGTCGTAACGATTTTTTGAAATCGAATCGCTCAAAGTAGTTTAGCGCGAAGCGCGCTAAACTACTTATAGTAATCGACTAAACTACTTTGAGCGATTCGATTCTTCGAACTTTTTTGACTCGAGTCTTGGCATTTGCACGTGACATTTCCGGGTTAGCGCGACTAGTCTATTTGCTTATTAAAAATATAAAAAAGAGTTAAAAGAATATTCTTCTTTAGATCGAATACGTTCTTAACATTGTCAAAAACGCATTTATTATAATAACGTTCTTTAAGTTGCTATATAACGTTACATCGCGAGAGTTTTTAATTTTTCTTCAATTATTTTTTTGCAATAGTATTATCGCAATGCAATTTATCGCAAATCGTTAATCGTTTTGAAATTAAATTTATGACGCAATCAAATTCGCGCAAATTAAGATAACAATTCTTTACGATGCGAAGCATTGCAAATTAAATCTTAACGATAATGTTTACATCAAAATAATTAAGATTAAAAAAATTAAATATTATTTATTTGCGAGAAGCTCTAATCTTAATGCTAAGAAAATTAAATCGTTTAAAATCACTCGCAAGATAAAAGATTTAACGTATAAGCTAACGTTGTTATTGCACATAAAGATATACAATATTATTTTAATAAAGCATTTAAAATAGATCAATTACGACGCTCTATAACGTGACGTTTCACAATTGTCTTCGATAGAACACAAGAATAAGAAATTGTATATAATCGAAAAAATAATCAAACGTAAGATAAAGAACGATAAATCAAGATATATCGTTAAGTAAAAGAATTATAAAGAATTTATTTAGAAGCTAGCGAAAATCATAGAGATTAATGCATTGAACTTAATAACGCGTCTTAGTTAACAAAGATTGACGCGTCGATCGTAATATTATATGTCTTTTCGAACATAAAATAACTTAAGACTTATTTTGTATTTACTTAACATATTTATCTTTTAATCTTATCTTGTTTACGATTACTTACTTCGTCTTCTTTGCATTTATTTATTATCTTTAATTATTATTTTTACACGTTCTCTATAACGATATAAGCGACGACTTTGAAAAGCGTCGCTTTCGAATAACTAAGAATCTTTTAAACATAATTTTATTTGCGAACAACTTTAGAAGCAACTCAATTGCTCGCATCAAAAGAAATCGAAATATCTTAATTAATTTTACACAAAGTGCGATCAAAAAACAAGAATCGTTGTTGTCTTAAAGTTTACTTAGCATCGATAATAACAAAGCGAAGTTTATAAACATCTCACATCGATATTCTATGTCAATTTGAATTGCGCAAACGATTATTACGTTATATCGAATAAAATCTAATGCGAAATCGATTAAGAAAAATTTTTACAAGTACAAAATATTATTGTACATTAAATACAACATTAAGATTAATAACATATCTATTAACGTAACATTAAGCGATTCGTACGTGCAAGAAATTCTTGAGATCGATCTTGTTAACTCTAAGAAATAACTTGTCGATTTTGCGAATAATTAAAGAATTCGCGTCTCTCGCGAGAATCGCAAAAAGACAACTAAATTTCGAAAAACTCTTAAGAAAAAATTAAAATATTATAAGATTATCAATTATTGACTTCTTGATAACAAGAATCGCTCTTTAAACATAGCAAAAAAATCTAATTTTGATAAGAAGCATCTCTTGTATATGCGATAAAACGACATAAACTTATTAAACGAAGCAATAATAAGCAAAAAAATCAAGAAATAAGAAAAAAAGACAAAGATCTTAACGCAATCAAAGAAAGACGTCGCAATTAAAAAATTTAAAAAATAAATTGTTGTCAAATTTTAGCACTTCACAATTACGAATAAAAACAAACGCATTATTGTCGTTAACAATAAGCGCTTTATTATTAATATAATTATCGTTAATAAAGACGATATTAAGTCGAAATCTAGCTATCTCTTTATGCTTCAAATAAAGATATGTAATTGCGAGACGATTCAAGATCTTTTAGCAAGTAGTCGTGTATTTATTGTTAACAAAAACGATAATTAGAATGCTAATAAAGATCTCTTTATTGACGATTCTTTGTTCGCGAATTTTTATTTTACTAAAGATAACTTAACTTTCGCGCAACGACTCTTCTTGAAACTTAAAGAAAAAATTTCTCTCTCTAGTTTACATCAATTATAAATGTTGAGTTTGTCAATTTTACGAACGTTCTTTATTGCAAACATTGATACTCTTAACGAACGCTATTCTTATTTGACAACTCGTTAGCTACAAATGTCAATAACGAATATAAGTTCTTTAATATTCTTAGAAGATTTCACATCAACTCTTAATCGCGATGTGCGTAAAAAAAGCAAACGTTTAATAAAAAAACAAGCATCAATTGTAATTGACGAAAAGTTTATTAAAAAAAATAAGAAGCATAATAATGCGAATGTAAAGTTCGTCGATTAACTAATATCAAAGAAAGAGATCAAGAATATCGCGAATCAAAATTAAGAATTAAAGAATTTCGATCGTTATTTTTTTGTCGAATCAAGTCATAAATATAAAGATTGCTCACAAGATATTATAGCGCATCAATTGATTAAAGTCGCAAGTATCGTTCAACATTTTAAATTTACTTATAATGCAATTTTACGATCGTTGTTAAAAAGCATTGTCGCGATAACTCGAGATAATTGCAAAGATCTATACAAGAGACTTCTTAAATTAAATACACAAATTATTAACGTCTACGAGACTAATTGTCTATTCGATGTCGAAGCTAAAAATAAAATTGTGAACTCTCTTGTTAAGCGACTAATATAAGACAAATTTACAAAGATCGACTTACTTCTTTACGATGCGCATGTCAACATTAACGACTTTGACGACGCAATTTGATTACAACAAGTAATCGACAACAACAATCTTAAGAGCGAGCAATAGTCTTGCGATTCTACAATCCTCTCATTTTAGCGTATCGCAATTCTTTTCTACTTTTATCTAAGAAGTTCTTCGCACAATACGTTTTCTCATTATTTTCTCGATTACGACTTCATGAAACGATTGCTTTATTTATAATTTTTATATTACAATTTCTTTTCTTATGTTACTTCATAATTATGTTACTTCATGATCATTCTACTTTTCTAATAATTCTTACATCACGATTTCTTTTCTCTTATTATCTTATTTTGATTAATCGATAAAAATTTTACTTTGAGAACAAGAAGATGTTACGATAGCTATTAAGAGCGTTGTTATCGCGATAAATTGCGATGAAGAAGACAATAACAAGTACGATGAAGAAGGCAATGACAACTACGATCGTACGACGATCGTATCTATATTTAGTCTAGCATCTTTCATAGAAGAAATGCATGTTTTCTACAACTTATTTTCCGCATCATAGTGCTTCGTTTATAACAATAATGATGAAGAATATTCTTTTTCGTCAATTGCTATTGAAGCATTTCAAAACTTTGCTACTTCACGTCGCTAGAAGTGATATCAATATTTTTGCAACACTATGCGCGAATCTTTCTATTCTTAGTCGAAGATTTCTTTAACAAATTTGTCTTAAGATTTTAAAGAACTTTTGCTATTTGCGCATAGCAAATAATCTTTGATCGAAGTCAATTTGTTATTTCTAAGTAGATCTTCAAGTTCTTTAACGTTTTAGAAAAACTAAGTTCTTTTTACGCAACAAACTTTTCTTCGAAAGTCCAAAGATCTAAATTATTAACACGTTGTTCTAACAATGTTACAAATAAATATTCGACATACGATTTTCTAGATTTCAAGAAAATCCTAATTTGAGAGAATAGCGCGAAGATAATATCAAGATGCGTCAAATGCTTAACAATATTGCGCGAAAAGATCACAATATTGTCAATATAACATTTATAGAACTCGCGATAAGATCTAAGAAATTTGTTCATTTTATTCTAAACGTACAATATTGATTCTTTGAAATTTATAAGAGTTACGTTCGATCGCTCTTTTCTTTTGTAAAAGATTATTATAAAACAATCTTAATAATTCTTCTTAACTAGAAATTGATAAAATTGATTGTTGTTGTCGACAACAATAATATGAGAGCAATTATGTAACTTAATTATTAGATCTTCTTGTAATGACAAAGAATACAAATCGATAACGCTAATAGCGTTAAGATCTTAAATATCAACTATCGTTTTATCTTTTCAAGTGAGCTTTTTCTTTAAGTCAACATATACAATTTTTCACATTACGAAAACGAGAAATTTAAAGAATGTAAAATTTTCAAGCTATTTTAGTCTATCTTGTGCATGCATTTTGTCGAGCTTCTTATCGATCAAAATCTATAACTTTTGACTCAATAAATAAACTTCGTGTGTTAATTTCGCGTCGACATAGATTTGCTAATGTGTCATTTGCGAATCTAAGACTTAGAAAGGAAAATTTGCGTTGTTCGTTTCGTAAGAATATAAGAATTTGTCGCGTTCTCTTCTTACGATAAAAATTTTATTTGATCGTATAATTTATTTTAATAGAAGTTGATATTATTAACGATAATTATTAGCGATTGTTTTGTTGAAGATAGGATATTTTTTAGTTTTAAATATTTTAAACGTTTGATTAACTCAAGTAAGTTTAAGTTAAATTCGATTTAAGCATATTTGCGTTTTGCTAATTTGTGTAAGCTTCTATTCTATTAATGACGTAAAGAAAATTCGAATCTTCTTCTTAATAAGAGAAATTCTATTGCAAAGAAGAAAAACGCGACTAATAAAGTAAGAAATTTTGCTAATATAAAGGAAAGTAAGATCGCTAATAATTTGAACAAAAGTTATCTCGTTCTTGTTTAAAATAGCAATTAAAGAAAGAATAATCTATAAAAGTTCTTTTATTTATTTGTGTTTGCAAACGATCACAATAAGATTTGTCGTTAATTTTCGATCTATTCTTTGATCTCTTCGAAGATCAACTTTTTTTCTTATTTTGTTTCTTATTTTTTTCTTGAAATAAAGCAATACGTTGTCACATTTTCTTTCGATTTATTATTAGTTTGTCAAATTTTCGAATTAAAATATTCGTTGTAAGCGACGATATAATTATTTGAAACTCTAATAATAAGTAATTTTAAACTTAGATCGTCTTAACTAGATCTTCACTTAAATCTATTTATGTAACGTACAACTTTACATTTTGCATATATATGTACAACTTCTTTTCGTTTTGCGAATTCTTTACAAAAAAGATTTCTTAATTTAACTTATCTTGAGTTGTTAACATAAAGATTTTGAATCGCTTCTTTAGACGACGAAAAATACAATCTAACTTATTAGACAAAATAGTTATTGCATCTTTCTTATCTTAAATAAGATTATTTAATTATTAGTACAATGCGTTTTCTTAAAAGTATATAGATTTATATTTTCTAATTTTCTCTTTCTTAACGATAGTAACATAGTTTTTAACTTTGCGACAAAAAATGTATATTTTTCTATAAATAATTTTCTTTTCGATAGTAACAATATCGCTCTTGTTATAGAATTTCTTAAGATCTAGATAAAAACAATCTAAATCGAAGACTCGAAATATAACGTTATTTTTTAAGATATTATTATCGATTGATTTGACTAATCTTAAAGAATTTTGTTGTTCTAAAGAATTTTGTTGATTAACAAAATTTGTTAAGTTTAAAAGAGCGACAAACGAAGACAATTTGCTTAATTAAGTAGTGTAACTTGCTAATATTTTAATTATTGTCTAATTAATTAGCTTCTACATTGCGAGATTGTTTATTAGATCTTCGATTTTTGTTATAATTGATATTATCGTTCGTAATATATTTACTCGAATAAGCGAAATATCTTTTTTTGATCGTTTTTGATCGTTTTATTCGTTTTTCGTCTTTTCCTCTTAGATAGACTGGCCGCGCTGACCCGGAAATGTCACGTGCAAATGCCAAGACCCGGGTCAAAAAAAATTCGAAGAATCGAATCGCTCAAAGTAGTTTAGTCGATTACTATAAGTAGTTTAGCGCGCTTCGCGCTAAACTACTTTGAGCGATTCGATTTCAAAAAATCGTCACGACCCGATCTTGGCGCCGGGTCGGGCCAGAGGGGTGGTATCATAACCCGGCCCGACGGTCAGTCTACCTCGGGCAATGCCGTCAATACGTGATTGCGTTGGCTTGTTGGGCTGCAGCTGGGGTATGAGAGACATTGCCGAACAAGGTAAGTGGTATACTAGCCTGGCAATAGAATGTAGAAAATGAGCGTGAGTGAATGTTTCAAAAAACCGTGAAGTGAATGGAGTGGTCTTAGATTTAAGTATAAAAACTTTTGGACGCGACACCATTTATTAGCACGCTAAACTATATACAAAAACCCACCAATATGACGCACATCGTGAAGCCCATTCCGACACTCATGAACACTTCCGATCGCCCATATCAATCCTTGACTCCCAAGCTTTATACCCGACATGGCACCAGCTCTGACTCTTGACAACTCCTCTGACTTCAATCTGTCAGCTACCACCAATAACAGCAGCAAAGCAACCATGCCTCGAACCCTCCTCCTCTCACCTCCATCGCTCTCCTCCCATCCCGAGCGACTCGAGGAGATCCGTGCTGCTCATGACCGCGATGCTACGGATATCCAGATGCTCGACCGCATGTCTATGAACCTCGTATCTCTTCCGGACGAGACATACGACATTATCCTTATTCTCACCGACGCCGACAACACGAGGCGCGAGTCCCAGAGCCTCCTAGCAAGTCAGCTCCTCACTACACTTGTCAAGTCACTCAAAGCCGGTGGTCGCCTCCGAAGTCAAGACAACAGCTTTGCTGCAACCGAAAACTCCCCTGAACGTCGTGAAGCGATCCTCGCTGGACTGATTGTTCAAGATGGTCAGATGGTAAAGCCACACTATGCATCCACGGCGTCAGTCCCTCTCCGCCTCGCCAAGAAAGGTTCCTCGGCAACGACAAACGCAGCAGGCACCGGCGCCGTCTCACTCAACCTCACAGGCAAACGCAAGAATGGCCCACTGGACGCCACTCAACCAGCAGGCGTTGGCTTCGTCGATTTTAGCGATGACTTCGACGCACCAGTGGAGGAAGATGACGACGATGAATTGATTGATGAAGACACCCTACTCTCGGACGAAGACCTCGCGAGGCCAGTAGTGCAGCGTAAGGCCCTTATCTCATCTCACTCCCAACATCAAGTTAGACCTTCCAGCTGACTTTTTCCTTTGACAGCACCAGAATGCCGCCCGAAGACCGGCAAACGTCGCCGTGCCTGCAAAGACTGCACCTGCGGCCTCGCCGCCCGCCTAGATGCTGAAGACGCCGCCAAGCGTGCCACCGCCGAAGCGGCCCTCGATAAGCTCCATCCATCCACGTCCACCACCACCCCCTCCACCTCAACCGCCGCCACCACCGCCTCAGCAGCGAAGCTCCACGCGGACGAGCTCGCCGAAGTAGATTTCACGGTGCAAGGAAAGGTCGGTAGCTGTGGAAATTGCTCTTTGGGGGATGCGTTCCGGTGTGATGGGTGCCCTTACATTGGGCTGCCGGCATTCAAGCCGGGGGAGGAGGTGAGGCTGGTCAACGAGGATGTGCAGCTGTGAGTGGGTTGGCTCACGATTGGGGGCACGGTATGGGAGGCAATGACGAATGGCATGCATAGATAGTGTTTGGGAGGCGGGGGCGTTATATGGGCGAGGAAGGGCGGACAGCACCTGGCATCAATAGCACAGAAGGGAGGCATGCATGGCTATAAGCTCCATCATAGCTTGCAGATACGTATTCAGCTTCCTACTCAACAACTTCTAAGGACTGGCACAGGTCTATAGTCCAAGGTCGTTATCATCTACTGCGACATCGTGAAAGTGCCGAGACCCTCAGAGAGGATTCAGGCCGCTTTTCCGGGCTTGCACACCTTCGCAATAGGTGATTAGTTATGAACAAAGACAAGTTGTCTGCCTCTAAAAATTGAGATCTGAGAAAATTTAACGTTGATCCCGTGACAAGTTCAGATACTTTGGCCAATGCAGACCGATAAGCAAAGCGCCTTTGAGTCTTGGTTGAGCGTGGAGGTTGATGTTGCGATTGAGATTCGTGACTGTTCCTGAGAAGCTGCAGTTTCCAATCGCAACATCGACTTCCACACATGAATCGACGATCCGATTGGACGGACCGGAAACCCAATCTCACCACCACCAAGCCTGCTCGTCTGTATCCTACTTCTAGCGCGGTCAATTGTGGCATGTTCCGACCGGAGTGCTAAGAGTTTGTGCACCTAGACCTAAACTACTCAGTGCAATGTTGGACTTCCCTCGTCTTGTCCCTCGGGGCCCTTTCTCTCCTGAGTTTGTCGAAGGCTCGCATGGCTTCTACACCACATGGTGCCGGTGAAGGCACACATGGGGCTCACCACCATTCCGGCAGAAGATTGAGGCAGCTTCTACATCCTAGCGGCAAGCGAATCCATATTGCCGCTTACCCAGAAGAGCACGAACGGTTCAAACTGAGGCTGACTTCCTCCGAGCCGGACGAAGATTTCGATATCCTGGCCTGTCTACCTCTTGCGGATGGATTGAGCTCGCTACAACTGATTTCGACAACTACAGGGCTCATAGTGTTCACCTTGATGATTGAGGTCTGGGGCCAGACTCCGAAAGAGGACTGCTTCTGGAAAGATCGGCGGAAATGCAAATACTCTGCCGAGTGTCGTGTGAAACGAAAAGTAATAGACGATGCTTTGAAGGCGGGCGTCACGGTTGACGTAGCGGAGTTGGCGAGGGACGGTCGAGAGAAACCTGAGAAGAGACTGTATGAGCCCGTATAGTACATGCTTTGGGGCAAATGTCCGAATGCTACAATAGAAGGCACAAAAATAATATTCGTCTTTCCCTAGACGGGAAATTGCTTTACAGTCCAAATGCACGTGACCTTACCTTTTACCTTGAGCGCTTACCTTAAACCTGATTTGTATGATTGCCACCAGCGGAAACAGCATCCATCTAATGAAATCCCAGCTCAGACCTTGGAAAGAACCGCACCACACTGTCACCAGACGATGCAATGGCAGCGATATCAATATTATCACTCGATTCATGGTCGCAACTGTCCGTCTCTAGAACCGGCCTCCTGGAGCAAGTCAAGCGAGCTGAGCGGAGAAGATTTCCTCGCAATGATGCTCTCGACTTCGATGCGGAGCTTTCCAAACGCAACGTGCACTTGACGATTGTTGCCGAAGATGTGACCGCACCAGGCCCAGCGGGATTGGTTGCTTACTTGTTCTGACGCGGGCAAAAAGCACTGCTATCGTCCACAAGTTGTGTGTTCTTGATCAGTATAGACGTCTGGGCGTGGCGAGTCAGCTGTTGCGCTTTCAATGCGAGCAAGCGAAGGAATCTGGGTGTACCAGGATCCAGCTCTGGGCCGATGGGGAGAGGACAGCCGCAAAAAGTCTTTACTCTGAGGTAGGTTTCGACGAGGTTGAGCGGGTGGACGACTACTGTGCTCCTGGGCGTACCGGAATTCAGATGGTGCTTCGATTATGGTAGCTTTCTGACCAGCCTCGTGGAATGCATCGAAACAGGAATGGCAATTGTGCCCTTGCAGCCCATTGTATTGTAAGGAAAACCTTCTCTTATTGGTTATTGCTATAGCGCTCGCATGTGGGAACGCGATCTACATTCTACAGATGATGGAGAGCTGAGGGACGCGTAGAGCTTCGAAGACTCGCCATTCTGCTCGGTTTCCCTCTACCATCTCGTACTCCAATTCCTCCGGCGCGATTCTCTCTCTGCTTCGCTTTTCGTATCTGATATTCATGATTTTCCAGAACGGACACAGCGCTGTCTGATCAATCCTTGCCCCTTGCGGGAATCGTTCGCCTTGAAACGCTCGAGAAGCAGGAGTCTAATGCAGAAGCATGGTGGGCTGGCTCTTGGTCCTCGGTACACTGAGTACTGTTACAGCTGCACCTAGCATAGTCTTCCCGATCAACTCACAGGTTCCAACGGTGGCCAGGGCATCCAAAGCGTTTCAATTCACCTTTGCGCAATCGACGTTCTCTTCGGGCGCGGCAAGCATCAATTACGCCTTATCAGGCGCACCAGAATGGCTCCAGCTCGACAGTGCGAGCCGTTCCATGCACGGAACCCCAGGACCCCAAGATGCCGGCCCAGTTGTATTCAACTTGGTCGCTTCCGATGATACAGGATCGAGCGATATGCCAGTGACGCTCCTTGTATCTTCGGATCCAGGGCCGGCGCTCGGAAAACCGGTCGCAGACCAACTTTCAACATTCGGAGCATTATCGCATCCGGGAGGCTTGGTGTTACCCTACTCTACTCCAATCGCTCTCTCTTTCTCTCCGAGCACATTCACCAATACCAACCAAAATACTGTATATTATGCGCTCTGCGCCAACAATACACCACTGCCTTCCTGGATAAATTTCGACTCGAATAGCCTATCGTTCTCGGGGACCACCCCTCAATCCACATCTCCTGTGGAGCTATCTCAAGTATATAATATACACTTCACGGCTTCGGATGTGGTTGGCTTTGCTGGAGCGATCGCATCCTTCCAACTGGTGGTCGAGAACCACATCTTTGTCTTCAGCTCCGGAATCAACCAGCTTGATGTGACCCCTGAACTCCTCGTCAACTACTCAGGACTCCAGACCAGCCTGACACTGGATCATGGCCCCGTACAATCAGCAGATCTAGGCCAAATTGAGGCCAATCCGCCATCCTGGATGTCACTCGACAAGCATACTCTAGTTCTCTCGGGCATCCCGCCAGCCGAAGTATCTCCTCTAAACTTCACCATCTTAGCTACAGATAAGTATGGTGACCAAGCAAGCACAACGATTTGTTTGGTAACCTCCGGCAATGCATCCGGTTCCCTTCTCCCTAACCAGCTCAGTCCTGTGAATGCAACGATTGGGTCGACGTTCGTATATTCCTTGGCAGGCGCAATAGGTTCGGATATGAGTGCGCAATTGTCTGTAGACTTGAGTGATGCTCCGTGGTTGACTTTTGAACCAACCAGAGAAATTCTGCAGGGCAACGTTCCAAGTAGCCTCAAGCCTGGCCAGGTGCTGCTGAATGTTACTACAACGAATGACACAGATAGTCTGTCTGCGACTCTCACAGTCAATATTGTTCAGGCAGGAATCAACGTGCAGGGCCAGACCACAGGCGGCCCATCAACGACTGCAAATAATGGGTCGCCAACTGGCACAGGAGGGACACATACAGCAGCATCCAGCTGGTCTAACAATGAACGTCAAAGAAAGGGTCGGATAGCTGCAGCCGTGGTTCTCTCTTTACTCGCCACCCTTGCCTTCTTGGTTTTGGTGTGCTGGTGCCGAAGACGGAGGCGAGCCTCGAGACAGAGGTATATGAAGCCGATGAAAGCGCAAATTTCTCGACCACGGCCTTTGTCGTGGATTCGTAGGGTCTCTATCCTGCCCCCATTGACTGGAGCTCGAAAGCGGGAATCACAAGAGCCCTGGACGATAGCGGAACAGCGCAACAGCAGACTTCGAGACTCACGACCTACAAATGAGTTGCGCACGATCTTACACGAAAAAAGAGCTTCCACAAGACCTCCTAAATTGAGCTTCCTGCGCCTTTCTCAGCCCCGATGGTCCGGTCTTGGTGTACCGCAAGAAACGATCGCGGCCATGGAGCACATCGAGCCAACGCCTGTATATCAACTAGCACCCGAAGACCAAGAACGCTTATCACATGGTGCAGAGTCGACGTCGAGGAAACGACGCTCATCAAGGATGTCCGAAGAAGGAAGCATCTTCGATGACGCGGCTTTGCAACGGTGCTCAGCGAAGCGCAAGCGCCAGTCCACCACAAGCATGAGCAGCGCTGGGGCGCCGTTCGGTCACCGTATAAGTGGATTTGGACATGGTCGTAGCGGTCTAAGTCAAGGCAGCAGCCTGGCTCGTGGTCGAAGCGTCGTAGGCTTCGGTCATGGCAGCGGTGGACCTCCTGGTCACGGACCGATTCGCTACTCCTGGCGAAGTGAATGGCTGAGCACCACCGGCAGCTCTTCGAGCCGATACCTTGGAAGCGAACCTTCACAGAACCTTCCCTCAAACGTGCACTGGCCACGGCCTCCAACCTCCACAACCCTCAACCCTTTCTCCCAACCACAAACCATACGGGAAGCATCTTCCGACGACGACCACACCCACCAATCGACCATCCGAAGAGTCCTTTCCACCTCCGAAGACCCCTGGCCCGCTCGCCAGACCTACGTCGAGCGCCGTGCACGCAATCGGCACATGGACAACGCCCTCTTCGCCGCCAAAGCCTCTTCCCGCACCACCTCTCAGCACCTACCCTCCTATTCCTTTCTAACCACCTCCCTCAACAACAACAACAACAACAACAACAACAACAACAACAACAACAACAACAACAACAACAACAACAAAGAAAATACAGCCCCCAGCCTCACCCGCTCCCGCTCCTCCTCCCTCTCCCTCTCCCCACTCAAAGCCTCCCCCATCCATCGTCACCCTCGGCGCTCTAACCTCCTAACGAGCACTATCCGCGTCCTCTCCCCCCGCCGCTTCCGCAGCAACACCTCGCTACAGAGCTCCCGCTTTGGCGACGCAGAAAGCAGCAATCCCCCCTCGCCCAGCCCGGATCTGGATCTGCGCGAGGAAGTCGACGAGCAGGGGCGCAAGCGCTGGAGGCATGTTGAGTATCCTAACCCGCTAGGGAGCAACAGCATTGGGGACGAGGGCGGAATGGCAACTGCTACAGGCGGCAGGGAGAGGGGGGAAGATGTGGACGCGCTGTTTAGGGCTGGAGAGGGGAGTAAGGCGGTTAGGTTGAGTCAGCTAGGGGAGGGCAGGGAGGGGGTTGGGGTGCAGAGGAGGGCGGTGCTGGGGAGTGGGAGGGCGAAGAGGCCGGTGAGTGTGCCGAATGTGGGGGCTTTGAGGGCGGCGGAGAGTTTCAGGGGAGAAGTAGGGGCTTTTATTTGATCTCTTCAGAAAGAGGGAATATTGAACTTTGGGGTCTTTTGGATACGCCTCGCAGATGCTTGGGGGGCTCAGTTTCATTCAAGATTTTCCATCGTGTATCAGTCGTAATCAATATTGTTTTCCTGGTTCCACTAGCTTGATAACGATTCGTCTGAAAGGTTGGGAGGAAGTTATATCGACTTACGACTCTTCCATTCAGCGTTATATAGAAGATTTGAACACCATAATATCCTCTTCAAACACACCTCACGACCGACTCTCATTCCTCTCCACCAGATCCCCAACCCCCAGCCCCCTCCCCACCTTAACCTTCCTCTTCCTCGGCCCCTTCCCCCCCTCCTCCTTCCCCTCCCCCTTCCTTCCCACATCCCCAACCTCCTCCCCCTCATCCTCATCCACCGCATCCAGCGCCACCTGCCGTATAAAGCCCAGGTCCATCTTCATGCTGTACGCATCCTCCCCGTCGGCATAGTACTTGGGCTCGATGTTCTCGACCAGGAAGCCGAGGGTGTCGCGGTAGAGGCGCAGCGCCGCGATGTTGGACATGCGCACGTGCAGGGAGACGTACGACGCGTTGAAGGTTTCGACCATGGCTCTTTCTGCTCGTCCCCCAAAAACAAGAATCAGTTAGCGACTTCCATCCCAGTCCCCCAAGATCCACAAACCCGCAGCAAAAGTAGCCCCCAGCGCAAAGGAAGGGGTGGGGAAGGGGAAAGGGCAAACGCACGACTCTGCCGCATCAGCTTCTCCGCGAGCCCCAGCCGGCGATGCGTGCGCATGACGCTCAAGCTCGTGATGTGCCCGTGCTGCACGCCGTTGACGGGCTCCTCCTCCATCTTCGCGAGGACGTAGCCGACGATCTTGGGGGGGTCGTAGGGGGTGCGCGCGGGGCGGGAGATGTCGACGGCGACGTAGGAGAGCTGTGGCCAGGAGAGGGCGTGGTAAAGGTAGTACTTCAGGAAGTAGTTCTCCGGCAGGTTGGTGATGTTGGTGGATTGCACGTGGGGGATGTCGGAGGGGAGGAGGACGCGGATGTCCATTGTTGAAAAGGGGGGGAGGGGGGTGGGGAGGGGGTTTGGGGGGGATGATTGGGATTGATTGTGGGACAATAGGATCGTGGAGGGGGATTTTCGACAATAGGATGGGGAAGTGGTTCTGCGGTAGTGCAAGTCTTTGGTAGCGAACGCTAGAGGTGATTCGGATGCTGGCACGGTTCTCTGCGATACTACGGCGGCGATCCCTGAAATGGCCTTGAGATGTTCGTGGTATGGGAGTTTGAAGCCTGTGTGGAGATTCTATGATGAGGATGAAGTGTTGCCAAAGTGTTGAACAGCATCCCCTTTTGGGTTCTTATCGATAAGAGCGCTATGTCACTGATGGATGAATATGAATGAGCTGAGGAGGTGAATCTTCACTAGACTAGGCGAACAACACCTCTGCTGGCTGCTACCTACTCAATCCCTTCCCTCTCCTCCATCTCCATCCTTCCTCCGCATACGTCCTTTAGCACACCGACCACTCTGACCTCATCCACTACCATCATCATATCGTTGATATCATCAGTCTCATACATCCTTGAACGCAGTAGCAATCAATCATACCACTTTGAACCAGCTCTACCCTTTCTCGGTGTGATCCTGAGCCTGAAAGCTTCCACGATCACCGCAGATTCAACCTGTGCGGATCCTCGCTCACATCTTCTTTAACACATCTCATTCTTGACGTTACCAACACCATGTCGGCAGGAGATACTAGCTCTTCAGGTTCAGCAAGCAAAGACATGGCGTCCGCCCAAGCCAGCGAGAAGTACAAATTTGGAACAACGAATTCCATTGTCAACGCTACCAAGAAAGTCCAATTTGGAGCTACGAACACCATAGGTAACCCTGCAACAGCCATCTCGGCTCAGCCAGGCAATGCAACTGTCAACCAGGCGGCCAATGCTTTCAAAGCGAAAATCTCGAGCCGTACAAGATCAGGGCTGGAGGAAATATCTAAGAAGCGCATGACACATGTAGTTGATGATGTCCTCGGAGTCCCAGCCCAAAATATTAACGGAAAGCTCATTGCCAGTGTGGTGCAGCATCTTTGTGAACAGTACGACGGTGATGTGCGCGAGAGAGTTTATAACGAGTACGAGCCAACGGTCTCCTGTTGGAAGACTGTGACTGAATCGTCCCTGCGAGCCGAACTCAAAGACACAATCAAGCAGGAGATGCTCTCAAAGTGTCGCACAGAAGGCACCATCGAGTACAACGAAATTGCGGACGAAGTCCGAGCAGAACGCGACGCCTTGAAGGCTAGTTTGAGAGCTGAGGAATGCGAGAAGATTCAGAAGGAGCTGGACGAAGAGCGTCCAGCGATGAAAGCCGCTATGAAAGCGGAGAAAGAACAGGACATCAAGAGAGAACTGCGAGCGGAGATGGGGCCCTCGGTCCGAAAGGATTTAACGGAGAAGTTCATTAAGAGACTTACAGAAGGGGTGGACACCGAGCCCATAGACAACACCGCGAACATCCAACCTCCTGTTGCCAAGCAGGCCCAAGCGGCTCCGACCCGTCCCATGAGCATCAACGATATGCTGAACACCCAAGAAATCCAGCCTCGATCTGCTCTTGCGCACGCGGTCCCGATGCAGTTGGCTCCGCTGAACTTTGCCGAAAACCAGTCAACCCCTCTCGAGCCCCCTCAGGCTCTTGCCCAGGCCGCTCCCATGCAATCGGCCGCTGTTCTTTTGCCTTCCATAGAGACAGCTTATCCCCCGGCTGCCGCTGATCAGTCTACCAACATCCAGTCGGCTACTGCCCCGTTCTCTCGTGGACTGTCAGCGTATTCATCAAAAGGGACTTCTTCTCGCGCTTCGAGCCTTGCAAGCACTTCAACAGGATCTAAACGCTCATCAGAGGAGTTCCAGGAAGACGATGAAGGCGATTCGAACAAGCGGGCTCGATACTCTCTGTTACAAGGTTTTGACGAGGTCTGGCATTCCACGATCTCCGAGCATCTGGGCGATTATCGCGTTCTGCCTCGGATTTCTTCCCCAGCAGATAGCGTACTGGATATGCCAACCTGCAAACGCGTTCGCTTCGACCGATTTCAATCCCTACCAGCGAAATTGGTCGATGAAGATGATGACCGCTCTACCAGCGAGAACGATGACGATGCTGTGCTCGGCTACACGGTGGATCTGCAGGGAGATGCCTCTCTGGTCAATGATGAACCCACCGCCGAGCATATTGCGAGTCTTCTGCAAGACGACGACCCATATGAGAACTTCTCTGGCGGAGTGGCTTCCTATGGCGCTACAGGCCTAATTCACAATGACAATGACAGCCAGCAAGGATCGGCGTTCGATGGGTATGGTGAAGAATCTGTCGACGTTGAATATGACGATGAAGACACAACCCTGGTTGAGCCTTCCGCCAGTGCGCCGTTCGAGACGAAGATCAAGACAGAGGATGAAGACGAGGACAACAAGTGGCTGGCAGAGTTGGACTCTGAGCTCTGATAGCTCCGATGACGATAGCTCCGATGATAGCAGCGATGACGAACAAGGTGACAAGGAGCCGTCGTCTCTGTCATTCTGTCACAAGCCAAGCTCTTGATCAATAGCTCAACGACGATGTCTCCTTTCCCATTCAGCAAGGTTACCCATAGCATGCAATTCCACTTTCCGGCGTTTTCAGCGAGCATTTCCAGCATACTCGAATACCCAACACGCGATCTTGATTTCCCAACACTCTTTCTTCTTCGACTTTCACAGCATACCACCTCCATCTTGAAACGCCATATTCTCCTCTCCGCAAACGACCAATGCGCGTTGACTACCCTCGGGTTACGTTCGACATTGGTCCGCTCCTTCAGCTCTCTCTACTAACAAACACAGCGTTGACTATCTTCGGGTTACGTTCGCTGGGTATTGTCGGGTGGAGATTGAGCAGAGGGATTGGCGGAGTGGCGTGTTTTGGTGTGAGAAATGGGGTGGGTCTCTTGGGATTCCGCCTCTGTGCATGTATGCTAGGCACTTGCTGTTTTGTACTTAGTTGTCTTTTTGAAACTTTAGCATAGCATGCAATTCTTCTTTTTCCGATCTTGCGATTCTGGCTAGTGACTCGCCCTGAATTGTCCCTTCTTGACTATGCCTGAATTGCTTACTCTTCCCATCTTGCACTTCTGGCTAGTGACTCGCCCTGAATTCTCACTTCTTGACTATGCCTGAACCGTGACCAAACCCATCATCCATCGTATGCCATGCTCGTGTGTTCCCGCCAACCAAGAGCACACAACCCTCCACTATGGAAAAACGTTTCGACGGAACAAAGATGGGCCACCCGACCATTGACTGACCAACGTCATTACGGCGAACCGTTGAAGAATGGTACAAAAACAAGTCAAGAATCCCAAGCGGATGATCTGAAGTAGCCAGATCTTCGACCCCTTGGCAATGTTGGTTTTTAAACGCTTGCCTCTCCTAGGCACTGTAATCACGGGCCGGAAGCTTCGTAGCCGGCGTTGTGTATAGAAGGGTCCTTAATGACCGGTTGTGAAGGCTGCTGTTCGTTGTGGATTAGGGATTGGAATCGATTTGGCCGGGCAGCGTTGCTCATCTTACAATTGTACTGTGTACTCTTTCCTTACTTAATCTCTACTTTGTACTCTTTTCCCAGGGCCAGTGGCAGCCTCACTCGAATTACAACTTTGCATCTCTTTCTCCGTAGCCAGCGAACTGAACCATATACTTTCATCCCCTGATGGTTTAACTCTTTCGTGATGAGGTTTCACTGGTTGATCCGTCCGTTGCCATTCCACCAATCCGTTGTTCAAGATAGCAGAGCGATATCCTTTTATTGGGCGACATGCTGCAACGAGCAGTTCCGCGGTGCGATACGATACGGCAACACTTCTTCTATGTGAAGATCTCGAGTTTTGAGACCCCACCTGTGATGGATTAGCCTGCGTCGCCAGAACACGGGAAATTGAGGAACACTTTCCCTTTCAAAACTTCCCCCTTCACCAGAAACGTGTACTGGCGTATTCGAGTACTTAAAACCTCTTCCCCTCCCTGCCTGGTTCACATTTCTTGCTCCAACCTTTTCTCCACTTCCCAATTTCCAAGGCAGACCACATCATCATCATCATCATTAGCTGAAGCAGCAGCAGCAGCACATTCTCTCCAACTTCCAGAGGGCGAACAGATACTCATCATCACAGCTCGTGAGGGAGGACAAGACTTCCTGCGGCAACATCAGTGTCTGGTAAACTATATATTGTCTTACTTACCTATAAACACTCCATTAACGGGCAGTGTCAGATCACATTGCCACCTACGACCTGAAAGCTTAGCTGTTCGCCTTGCTCGGCATATCGAGTCAAGCTAAGGCGTCTTCATTCAGCAAGAAGCTCAGTCCACGCAGTTGTTCAGGCTTGCCCAGTTGCTCCAGTCAAGCTGGCCAGGCTAGTGTTGGGCAGATCGTAACACGTGCGATACCTCGACACTCCTCGAACACTGAACTTACTCCCTCACATCACTTCCTCGAAACCTTCTAGACCGTCGCCGCAAGGCTTCAGTTACTCTTGAATCTCTCTCTCCTCCTTCTCCACATCTGCAAAAGCGACTCCATACATCGTCTCCGTCCCACGTAGCCCAAGATGCGCCGTGTCTTCGACTCAGCGAGGAACCGATGGGTGTGGATGACCACACCATCCAACCCACTGACCAACTGGCCGCTCATACCGGCATCCCAAGGCAGTGCTTCATCAGGCTCGGCGTCTGTGCAGCCAATGAATGCCCAAGTAGCACAGCAATTCGGCCCATCAACGGCCAATACAATACCAGCAAGAACATCGATAGATAGTCTGCTGAACGCTGAGGAGATTGATCCTTCTCAGCGGATCAGAGCCGGGTCGAAGAGAAAGGCCGAGACGTACATCAGCCCCGATACAGTCGAGCAGGAAGTAAACCTGCCTCCAACGAGGGCTGTTGCCAACGCCCGCATCCTTGAGCCAGAATTCAAACCGAACGCTGCCATCACTGTCACGGCCGCTCAGCTAGCCGCCCTTGACAGATCATCAGATCTCTACTATGGCGGCGACGATAGAAAGAAGCGTATGCTGGCCAAGGGTCATGCTGAGATCCGTCAGAGCAATGCTCAAGCCGTTGCGCGTCAGGCCGCAGCTCCAGTGCTTGTCAACAACACGACCGTAACCGGCTACTTTGGATTGGCGCACAGAGCCGATCCAGTCAACCTGCTGCGAGCCGAGATGAGGACCGCGGTGCGTGCAGAGCTAAAGGCCGAGATGGCTCGCTCAGTGCGCACAGAGCTAAGAAACGAGCTGGAGCAAGAAGTCCGCGACGACCTTGTGGAAGAAATGTATGTCGGAATCTACAATCGGCAGAAGCCTCATGTGTATGAGAGGCTGCGCGAAGAGCTTCGTAAGGAGAAGGACGTTAAGCGAAAGCAGCTTGACAAGAAACTCGAGGCGAAGCGGAAGAGAGCCTATGAACGCGTTCCAGAGGAAGTCAAGGAGGAGCTTCGACAAGAAGGTGCAGCTCGACTCATGGCGGTATTCGAGCAGGCCTATCAATCCACAACGGAATCTGGCGGTGCTTTAGACACCGCTGATGAAGGATCCGCAAGCCCACTGCAGAACGACCGGCTGCATCAATGAATATTAGGGGCAGGAAGCGAACCCGTGAAAACGACGATGCAGAGCCTGAATTAATTTCTTCTCCTCGACAGATCAAGCGAGCTCGGGCTACTATCGGCTTCGGTGGCCAGGTTGGACATGATGTTTTTGACAGATCCCGCTCTCCATCGAGCCCTCAGACAGAACCGGCGGATTCAGATGATGAGATTGTTGAGTCGATAGAAACGGGGGAGATCGGTGATAAACGAGCAAACCGATCGCTGCTGAGCGAAATGAGCCAATTGCGCCCTAACAATTGCGGACTGACAGCGGCGTATCTCGAAGAGCCCGAGAGCAGTAACGACTTGGATTTTAACGAGGATCAATATGCGAATGATCCCTCGGATGAAGTCGACGAAGAGTTGTAGTTCTGCCCGTTGGCACTTATATCCAAAGAGTTGCATCTCCAAAATTTCCTACAGTATTTTCTTATTTAGCACGGCATTCCAGGTATCATCAGAAGGAATCGGCACACTCACTGCGAACGACGACTCTCCAGCAATATCGATCATATTCATTCGAACATCATTTAATTCGGCGTTGACTACCTCCGGGTCATGTCCGCTGAGACTTAACGGTATGGTAGTATTCGGGCGGATATGATTGGCTGATGGTCAGAATATTGCAGGAGTCAGGGGAAAGGAGGGAAAGGAGGAAAGGGAGGAAAGGGAGGGAAAGCAGGGAAACGAAGGAAACGAAGGAAAGGAAGGAAAGGAAGGAAAGGAGGGAAAGGAAGGAAAGGAGGGAAAGGAAGGAAAGGGAGGGAGTGCGGTCACCCGAGCCAAAGCATGAGAACGTTCAATTGGGAGCCACCGTTTAATCCAGTGGCCTTTACAAAGGAGGATCTTCTGAACGGAGAGTGGCTTCCTATTCGCGAGAATTCTGAGCCCTAATCCGATCAGTAAGCACACTTGAACTGTGCAGCATGTAGATAGAAAACCTTACTTAGGGATAAAAGAAGAATTCGGTACCGTATTTGGGATCCAATCTGCTGCTCCCTGGGTCATGCTTTTTGTTCGACCACTAAACAATATCGCCATTGTATGCGCCATGATCATGATAAACAACGGTCTATACCCAACTCAACACTGCCACTCCTGAAACGCTCATAGCCGCTAGTAGTAGGATATTTGGAAAGGCATTAGCAGCAGCCGAAACAGCTAGACTGTGACCACAACATGGTCTGTTGTATGTAACATTATTATGCCGTGCTGCGACTTCAAATACAGAGCCTGGGTAGCTGCCGTCATTGTAATAATCTACCAGTAGGAAGTTCGGGGGGTGTCCCCAGCGATCTGTAAACATTGAAAAGCTGGTTAGACCTTTGCTTTAACACCGCCCAAGGACTCGAAGAACGAGGAGCCGCAGTCTCACCTTGACAGTCATCTGCCATAGCCCCCAAACTCCCACTTCCATTCAACCCATTCGTCTGATTGATCAAGGGTGTGCTTGGTACCAAAATACTGGTTCCTAAGACCGCAATCTCCGTGTTCAAATTGTGATTAGCCATATACATTCTTTGCTCTGCGTCTTGCTGGCTCAGCCCCGGTGGCCGTTGCTGCGTACACGGGAAAGTTGCGTTTGTGGGACTGAACGGCGTCTCCCAAAGCTGCGAAAACTCATCTAGGATCCACGGCACTTCCGTTTGATTGGCGTTGTAGTCCATGAAGATAACGACGCGCTGTTGCCTTAGGATCATGGAAGAAAGTATTGGCCAATCAGAGATACCCATTGGAATCTTTGAAGGGTGATAAGCAAATTTAGCGAGACCGGAGTTCTGCAAGGGCGCAACATAGTCGGTCACCTTCCTAAAATCACTATTACCAATGAGGAGGGTCACGACGTCGAATGGATGTGCGCGCACCCAGTTAGTGATGTTAGTGAAGTAAGATTCTGCGCTGCCAGCATTGAGCAGGTTGCAGGATGTGTGGCAGTAGTATATAGTGTCATTTACGAAGTGTGTCTGGCCCTGAAGCATACGTACGCCATCATTCAATTGAGCAATGACGCCGTAATCTTGATTCGCAGCTGCGTTGTTGGGGTTGACGAATGGAGAATCGTGGGCGGTGATGTATGTAATATTGCTATACTTCCTAGAGCAGAACTCGAGATAGTTGTTGCACGCCTGCGTATTCGTTGGTTGAGCGGACGAGGAGGTTGCACTTTTGGCTGTCGAGTTCGAGGTACCGTTGACAGCGGAGGTTGTGGAGATTGTGGAGGCGGCACCTTGGCCACCTTGGAGGACGGTCACTGAGTCTGTTGAAGAACTCGGGGAGCTGGACGAGGATGTGGACGAGGATGAGAACGATATGCTCGATGCATTGACACCAGCGATGCTGGAAGATAAGAGCTCTATGGAACCGCTCAGGCTTCCGCTAGGTACCGTGCTCGTTGCTGTGTAGGTTGCGTACGTAACCTGGGAGCCGGTTGGGACAAGGTCGCCGCCATCAAAAGGCACCGAAGATGCCGGGTTGGAACCAGACAGGATGGTTTGACTCGATTGAGCATAAGACTCGATTGCTAGTAATAGAGTAAGAGGCAAAGAGAGAAACATCCAGACCGTAGGTAGTCTTGGCTGCATGGTGAAAGAATAAGCAAGGGGAGGTGATAATGAAGCTACTATTCCGAGTCCATTGCGTGGTAGGTAAGATGAGGTTCAGCGCTCAGACGAATCAACGACTTTGCCTTCTGCCGTCGTCGTCGGCCGGTCTCCACTACGAAGGAAATTTTGATATGGGATGACGCAGCTTCATGCCGGAGGGATCGGAGGGAAAAGCCAAGCCTTTGTGTCCCGTCTGCATTGAGCCTCAGTGGACGGCATAACTTCTTCGCCTTCTTATTAAGGATTGCGCAGCTGCAATGGAGCCACTGGGGAGCGTCATACTGCTAATAAGTGGAGGAAGAGGTTGCTGCATAAGCTTGGACGCTAAGCCGAGTAGGACTAGTACAGCACAATAAGGTTGCTCCGGTGGATGACGTTTCCTTCGGCTCTCCTCTGGCGGGAACAATGGACGGAACAATCGGCCAGTTGATAGAGATGGAGGCAGAATTCCATGGCCTTGGTATGTATTCGTACTTCGTATTCTGAACCATCAAGTGCCAATTGCATTTCTGAAGGGCAGGCCGACATTATGTCTACTTCCTCAGCGTTGCTTTCGTCTTTCTCTACTCCTTAAGCGCTCCTTTTGTTTTCCCCCCGCAGCTCAGAGCCATTGGCAAGGCTGAAGAAGCTTTCCTTCTGTGTCCTATACCTTTACTCGCATTGTCACATAGTCTGTTTGTACTGTCCGCTCCACCACCATGGCTCTCCCTAGCATCCCTCTCGCTCGCCGCCAGAAGTCTCCTCCTTCGAGCACCTCCCCAACCTCTCCCTCCGAGGGAGCCCCTCCATCCAACCACCCCCCCTCAAAGACGAATATCAGACACGCCACACGCACCCGCCTCTTTTTTGCTCTCTTCACCTCCTTCTGCTTCCTCGTCTCACTAGTCTTCCTCATACTTGTCGAGGTCGGCAACACCTCTAGCCGCACAATCGTCGGCAGCATCTGGTTCCTGAAATTGGATCTCGCCAACATAATACCCCATTCAGTACCCAACGCTGTGCTCATCAACAGTATAGCACGTTCACTAGGATTGCATGATTTCTACCACGTCGGGCTATGGAATTTCTGCGAAGGGTACGGGGATCAGATATCATCGTGCAGCAAGCCGAGGACATTGTACTGGTTCAATCCTGTCCAGATCATCATCAACGAACTGCTCTCCGGCGCTACAAGTGTGCCTTCCACGTCTTCCCATCCCTCGACGTGAGACATTCAAGCTGACACCCCGCAGTCGCCCTCCCCTCCAACATCGTCAACTTGCTCGGCCTCGTCCGCACCGTCTCCCACTGGATGTTCGCCCTGTTCCTGACCTCCGCTCCCCTCTCCTTCCTCTGCATGCTCCTCACCCCTCTCAGCATCTACTCCCGCCTGCTCACCCTCCCCATCGCCTTCCTCTCCTTCCTATGCGCCTTGACCACCACCGCCGCCTGCATCATCGCTACCGCGCTCTTCGTCGTCTTCCGCAACGGCATTACCTCACAGGGCGCCAACATAAATATTGGTGCCGAGATCGGGGTCAAGATGTTCGCCTTCATGTGGACGGCGGCGGCGGGCGCGATTGTCGGGTGCTTGGTGCAGACGGGGTTGTGTTGCTGCTGCGCGAGTCGAAGGGATATGAAGAGGGGGAAGAAGGTGGGACGGAGAAGTGCGTATTCGGAGGGAGAAGTGCCAGTCAGAGATCAGTTGGAAGAGAAGAGGGGACGGAGGCGGAGGGGTTGGTTGGGAAAGAAGAAAGGATAGAACGTTCTAAGCATTTTTGAAATGAGCAAATCTTAGACTTGGATTCAATGTATAGCGTTGCTGACAATTGAGACGAATTTATGAACGGATACAATCATATTATCTTACGCCCATCATCGTCTCTTGTGGTCGTTGCGACAGACACACCGCATGGCATCCAAACATTCCACAGATGCCAAGTTCCCAAGACCCATGGCAGCGAGATGCATACCATTGTGCACCAAGGAGCAAGGCTCGGGGTACAGACGGAACATTAGTCACCCAGATCCGAACGACAGGCTGGCTTTGAATGGTGATGGTGGGTCGGTTGGCAGCATTGTGGTAAGGTATAGTATAATAGTACGGTACGGACAGGAAGCCACATGCATATGCCACAACCGAAACGATCCCAAGCTAGAATCCCAAAGCCAACAAATTCCCAACCCAAAAATCCCAAGGCAGTATCCCAAGCCCCATAAACCTCAACCAAACTCCCCAAGCTAACAACACGTGCTAAAAACCGTTGGGTCCCCAAGCCCCAGAAACCACCTCAGAGCCCCACGCCTCCTTCTCCCCCTGTCGCCCCTTTCCAGCCAACCTCACTCAAACATGTCCTCATTGAGGAAATCAAAGATCCCATCCGCCATCTGGGTCTCGAGGGAATCGGTGGCGGGGGTGGCTTGCCTTTCCTGCTGCGCAGGCTGCTGCAGCGTTGTCGTTGACTGCTGAGCTGGTGCGGCGGCCATGGTGGTGACGACGGGTTGTGCTGCTTTGAGGGAGAGTGGGGGGACGGAGGCATCGGCGACGAGCTTGCCGTCGGTGACAGGGAGGAGGGCAGGCTTAGAGGGGGTGGTGACGGGGGCGTTGGCGGTGGGGAGGGGGGATGGCTGCGGTGACATGTTCATGGAGTAGTCCTGGAAGGTGTCATCGTTGGCAGTGAGGTCGCTGGGGCCGGAAAGGTTGTTGTGGTGGGTGCTGACCCCGAATGAAGCTGCGGCGTAGGGATGGAATTGGCCGTTGCTAGTCATGGGGGGTGCTAGGGGGGCGACCAGAGTGTTCGCACCGTGGTTAGCGACGCTGAAGTCGTAGTCCTCGTTGAAGAAGGCGACTTGGCTGTCGGGCGACGTCTTTGGTGTGGGCTGCTGTTGGGCTGGCTGAGGTCCATGCGAGCCATGGAATTGGACCTTGGTACGAGGCGCCGGCTGATCGTTGGCCGTAAGGCCCCTGATGATCCTGTCCATGGCGCATATTCTAGCGTTCTGGTTGATAATCGTCAGGCGATTGAGTCCCATTCGACGTTGTAGCTCAACGTTTGCTGCCCTTAGGATGTTGACCTCGTTGGCGAGTTGATCGTAGGTCGGTCCCTGACGAGTAGGAGTAGTTGGCTGTGATGGTGTCGGCATCTGCAGCCGTTCCTTGGGCATGGGCTTGGAGACCTGCTGGTATGGGTTACAGTAACTGGTCTGTGGCTGATTCCTCGGTGCGTTCAATTTCATGACTGGCCGCGTAATCCACTCAGGCTTGGAAACAGTAGGCTTGGGTGCACTAGACTTTCGAAGAGGAGGCATGGTGGGTACTTGGGAGTGGATGATAGAATTGAATGGGCAAATGCAGGGATGGATATGGATGGAGTGATGCACTTGGGTTCAGCAAGAGTATCGAATTTGTTCATGTGAGTTTTATGAAGAGAGAAGAGAAGAGGAAATGGAGAGGTACTTCTGCTTGTTGATATAGTATATGCCGGTTTACTGCGGATGCTATACACGCCTTCCTACTCGTTAACACATTCTTGTAAGACAGTTTGAGGGTAAAATGCTCAAAAATCTCTCCAGAGTAAACCACTTGTGACTCAAGCCAGCGCCATCGTTCTTGAAATAATCAAAAGCGCTCAGGGTTCCGAAGTTGTGATGTGCCACTTGTTCAGGCCGACGGCAAGACTGTTGATTGAGGGCGAGTGTCTGAATAACGCCAGCTGATACCTTCAAGGGAGAGACTGCTTGGGAAGGCTGCAGAACCTCGATAACAGCGCCGACGAAGGTGACCTCCCGAGAGTCATGCCTGTTCTCAGATGTCTTAGCGAAGCTACAGGAGGGCGAGAGTCCCGTGATGGGCGTCGTCGACTTTCCGTACATCATCCGGTGCTCCGGCGTCGACCAGAGGGCGGCTCCTCCTAGGGGAATCCGTGACGGTCCATTCTGCCCTCATTTGATAATTCTTGCCGTTTTGGAATTAATTAGCTCAGCCACAAGCTCAGCCGAAAGAGTCATCGAGCAGCATAGGTTATGGCCATAAGGACAAGCCCAATGTCAAGCCTACATCCAGTATTGCAAGAGTCTGGTAGTGTGAGGTAATATTACGCATTGTCGATGATGCCGGCAAGTCAGGCACAACCCCTATTATTAGCGACCGTTTTGGAGCGGCCACCATTGATTGCAGATATGGCGACAGCAAACTATACTGGTATCCAGTTCCATCGATGACTCGCTCGAGGATGGTAAATCGAGATTCCGGAGCTGTCAGGAGACGGCGCAGGGTCATTCCAGGATATCCAGTCGTGCCTGCCTGGTTGTGAGAAACCTAGAGCTTTCATGTGATTGCTCGGTACTGGGCCTGACCCAAAATAAACCTTTCTCACAGATTTCATGTGACCTTGCATTTTGCCAACTCCCCATCACTCTGACAACCGGAGTAGGTGTACGCAATGTTTCTATTCAACTTCAGACACAACATGTAAAGAGTCGTATAGTTAGTGGTCAATGACGAGAGAATAGATGACGGAGAGATGTGGGAGACGGAAGTTAGACGAGAGCAGGGTGAAAAACAACAGAGGAGATGGTTGATTCACCATGTAAGTAATAGACACCATTACGCTTCTGTTCTATTGGTGGCTGACGTTCTTCATCGATGCAGGTGTGGCTGACCCACGACGTGGTCACGAACAACTCAGCTCCGTTGCCCATCAGCAACAATGCTCGCAGAGCCAGCACAGCATGGGCTTGGACCAGTGCACTACGCCTGCAGTAACCCTGAGACCTGACAGGCCTTGTATGTAGAGACCGTCAACGAGTACAGACTATATCATTACCCGTTAGGACCAGTGAGAATCATCGGCTAGGGTCTTGAAACCAGTATGGCTTGAAATCAGTATGGCCCGAAACCAGTGATCTATAGACCGAGGTCAGCTATGAGAAAGGAACACGGTGACTAGGCCATACAACGGTGTAGACTGACAAGACCCATCCCAAGTCTATGCGAGACCCGGCGGAGCCTATCCAACGATGTGCACGGCCGTTGACATGAGAGCGCTCCATGAAGCAGGACGCTATGACATGATGCAAGCGAGGAGCAGGCATCGAGTGAACCAGTGACGTATCACGGACAAAGGCCCTTAGGATTGGCGAGTACTTAGAGCAGTTAGCAAGCGACCCCTCCCTTGGCGGCGGTTGAGAAGGTTCATATCATGTCAATGGTAATCAAACTCAATGACCTTATGCCGTTGGATTCAGACCTTCGTTCGATTTCTGCAACAAGTGACAAAGGTGTCAAGTTGGTGAGAACTTGCGGGCGAAGGCATCCAGCACATGGACCCCATGACAGCGGACAAAAGCGCCAGGGCAATGTGGAAGGTAGAGTGAGTCAAGTGTTAGCGACGTACTCTGAGCCATTTTTTACTTTCATGCCCCACAATGAGTCGGTAGCACATTCCAGTACCTGGGAGAAGTACCCGGCCATATGAAAGAGGTTTCCTACCTTCGCTGTCCTTCAACGAGAAGAGCAGGAATCAAGAGGTCACCGCTTAGCATTACCGACATTAGAACGTTGATGTGAGTGTCGCTCCTCATATCTATTTTCTGGGTCTTGGGGCAGTGGGATTTCTGTAGAATTATCGGCATACAGCTCCTGGGAACGACAATGTCGAGTGGGATTCAACATTTCATGTCGCGAAGTCTCTAGGGATTCCTGTGAGCGGACAGCCCATTAGAGCTGGTATGTAGGCGAACAACTGCAAAAGATGAGGGAAGTGGCATGTTGCTCCCCATTGTTGGCAAGTTGTCTGGTTTATGGCCTCCTCGACGTCCTCTCTTTCTTGAATATCGGTTCTCTTCTCTTGCCGAGAAGTCATGCTAGTTTGACAAAGGTTTATTGACTTTGGAGCTTTCTCCCAAAGCATCAATGGCGATAAGTGGTCTTATGAGCTTGATGTCGGTCACTACACCCCAATGCTACAAAACATCTGAAGAAGGCAAGTAAAGTAAGGGGAAGGGGTTGAAAGGACTTATATTGGTCTTGAACAGAACACATTTTTCGGACGCTTGTGCACAGGTTCTGTGATTCCAAGTTTGCTGCATTGAGGAAGTGATGTAAAATCTAGTCTATTTCTCAGCAATGTCTCTCTCCTCCGAGTAAAAAGGACATGTCGTTGAATTAGTGTGTGAAAGTTGGCTAATTAACGACAGCTCGGCTATCCGACGTTCCGAATTCCCTCTTTCGGCATCTTCTTGTTCAGCGCACCCAAGCCGCCTAAAGGTAATCCAATCCGTGCTTAACACTGGGTCTGTGTCCTTCAGACTTACGTCTTCTCCGCTCCATGCTTCGCGAAGGCGATACCGGTGCTGATTCTCCCGTCGAATGAGTATGCACGTGAGCATGGGATTTTCTTGAATCCTACTATGCAGGAAACCCATTACTAGTGAAACCTTCCTTCAATGGTTCAGATGCAGGACAAGCTTCAAACACAATCCAGACCTTGAAGCAATCAGCATGGATCTCACACGTTGTAGTACATGAATCGCAGGGGCTTTCTTGACTACAGCAAAAGACCCAGATTGTCCAAGGACCTCGAGGGCTATTCTCATCCGAAGTCCCAATTGGCAGAAGTGTGGGAGCAACAATGAGCGTAATCCTTTGCACAGGTAGGTTATGTTTGAGCAATTCATGTCCTTGCCTAAAATTTATCACAGCTGGCTACGACCACACCATCCGTTTTTGGGAAGCCCTCTCCGGCATATGCTCCCGGACTATTCAACACCCAGACTCTCAGGTCAATCGCCTCTGCATCTCACCCGACAAGCGCTACCTCGCTGTTGCCGGCAACCACAATGTCAAACTCTACGACATCCGCTCCACGAACCCCAATCCACTGCTCACTTTCGACGGTCATACTGGGAATATCACAGGCGTGGCCTTTCACTGCGAGGGCAAATGGATGGTCACGAGCTCCGAAGACTGCGCGGTCAAGATATGGGATACGAGATCGGGTAGCATACAGCGGGTTTACCATCACGACAGCCCGGTCAACGATGTGGTTATACATCCCAACCAAGGGGAGCTGATAAGCTGCGACCGCGGGGGCAATGTGCGAATATGGGATCTAGGAGAGAACAAATGCACGCACCAACTCATCCCCGAGGAAGATGTCTCCGTCTCTAGCGTCACCGTTGCCAGTGACGGAACACTACTGTGCGCAGGCAGCAACTCGGTAAGCGCGAGCTGTCAGCACTGGCTCCCTTGCCCTACCCTTGCCCTCTCCCAACCCTCTTAACAATACCAGCGCAACCGCTGACTGCGTGTAACCGCAGGGCAACGTCTACGTTTGGAAACTGATCCAAAACCGCGACGTCACCTCCCTCGTCCCCGTCTGCTCCTTCCCCGCCCACACAGCCTACATCACGCGCGTGCTCCTCTCCCCCGACGTCCGCCACCTCGCCACCTGCAGCGCCGACCACAACGCGCGAATATGGACCGTCGTCACCAACCCGACATCCTCCTCCTCCTCCACCCTCAACAGCATGCCCTCCCCACCCTCCTCCTCCGAGAACATATCCAACGGCATCGCCCACCCAACCCTCACCAACGGAAAAGCGCACATGAACGGTGGCCCAGGCGGTGGTGGAGCAGCGAGGGAGGACGAGGTGAAGAAAGCGGCGGGGTTCCCGCTCGAGGCGAGTTTGGAGAGCCATCAGCGGTGGGTGTGGGATTGCGCGTTTAGTGCTGATAGCGCGTATCTGGTCACGGCGTGCAGTGATCATTATGCGCGGCTGTGGGAGCTGGGGACGCAGGCGGTTATTAGGCAGTATAATGGGCATCATCGTGGGGCGGTCTGTGTGGCGTTGAATGATTACTCGGAGACGAGGTAGGAGGATGATGGATGAGGATGAGAAGGGTGATCAGCTGGGAGGACGGTTGCGCTATGGACTACGGATTGTGGCATATTGGCGTTGGGGGATACCCTAGATGTGCGGGCGAGGCATGGATGCGTTCGAATCCTGAGTGATGAGGTAGCATGGAGGACATACTTCAATGATGGCGAGCATATAGGTGGTAAATATTGAGATCTTCGTTCGATAAGGATTACGCCTTTCATGCATGCCGCTCGAAAGACATCAATCGTCTCAAAACCACAGTCTTCCATCAGTTGACTCAATCCCAAGCGGCGCCCCAATCATCATCCCCCGCCTCGTCCTTCGGCTTCGTATTAATAACCGCAGGCTTCATCACGATCGGCTTCACAGCCGTACTCGCAACCTTTTGCACCCCCGCCCCAGAGCTCAAGCCTCCAGTCGTCGTCGTCCTAGCTATAGGAGCCCGACCATTAGCCGACACGGGACCCTTCGCCAACCCCTTAGCAAGCGGCCCTTTCGACTTCGCCTTCGCCTGCGCATTAAGCCAACCCTCAAAGTCCGGCTCGCCACCGTCGTCGAAGCTCACCAGCGGAGGAGGTGCAGGAGTCGGTTTCTGTTCCGATGGCGCGTCGACGAAGGGCTCGTCCTCCATCTCGCCCCATGCTTCGTCGACTTCGTCGTCTTGGTCCATTACCGTGTTGAAGAACTGGTCTGTAGTCGTTCGCAACATCGGCGGAGGCGCAACGGCACCCACGGCTTGGCGATGCAGGTTCGAAGCGGAAGCGGAAGAGCGGGACGGCTCGAGGGGGGCGGCAAGTTGAGGGGAGGCACGGCCGTCTGCGGATTGCGCGCGTGGGGCTGGAGCGGGTTTGGGTTGCATTTCGCCGCTGGCGGTGCCGAGCTTGTTGGTGAAGGAGGAGATGGCCCAGCCGGCCCACGAGGCGTCGTTTTGAGGGGTTGACATGCGAGAGGTTGCTCCGTTGGTGGTGGCGGGGGGTGGGAGGACGGAGTCGGGGAGGGTGTTTGCGTATTTGCGGGTTCGTTGGACGTAGACGTCGAAGCATTTGTTGGCTTGGTCGCGGACGAGTCTAGTTTTTGTTAGTGAGAGCAAGAGCAGATCTTGAATGCTTAGGAGAGCCGTACCTTTCTTTATCGATTAGAGAGGGGCATAATGCTGGTAATATCTTCGTGGAACAATCTTCATCGTTGAAAAGATCTGATGTTGTGGCAAGCGCTAGTAAAGCGGCGTTTCGAGCATGCACAAACGGGTCTCGTAACGAACGAGAGAAGGCAGCGGTGAGCACTTTTTGTCGAGTCTGCAAGGTACTTAGCAGGTTTTGCAACAGCTGGAGCTTAACGCGAACATACATTAGCACCGAGACTGCGAGCTAACTTTCCCAGACAGATCGTGGTATTAGTCCGAATCCCTGGCTGTTCATCGTTTGCCGTTTTCGCGAGATGCTTGAGCAGCTCGCCGTTGATATTTCGGTCAGATAGCTTGGAAACAACGGTAAGGACTGCTTTTACTGTCTGCTCTCGAACAATGGGAGCTACATCAGAGAAACCTGTCACCTATGACTGTCAGCAAAGACAAGAGCACCAGGATTTTAATACCAACCATCTGTGGGAAGATTTTATCGTTCACTATTTTCTGGCTCAAGCGGTCGATCATCATGGGCAGGTTGTCAAGCAAGCAAACGCGGATTGCTCGATCTGGATTGGTAAAGAGTCTGACTATAACCGGAGTCACTCGACTATCGAATTGCTCGTCTGAGAGCTTGCTGCCAATCTTCACAACGGACGATAAGACCCTTGGGCCACCACCCCCGAATTCCACTGATTTGAGTAGCTCTGGTAGGACTTTGGCGCTAAAGTATTCTTCTGGGAAGTCGTCGGAGACTTCATCGAGCTCGCTAGAACACAATTAGCATGAGCTAATTCTGAGAAGGCTATTCTTTGACGATACCTGAGAAATTCGTCTCGTTCATTGTTGCTTTTTAATCCTAGATGCTCTAGACCTTCGGAGAGCTTGATCAGAGGTGTTTCAAAACAGCCACCACTTCGCCTTCCCTGGTCTCGGAAGTGGGCGACGCTTAGTCTCGCTTTCGGATTGGGATTCAGGAGTCTCTTGTAACTTTGGTGCATGCTCGGCGGTATATTCTTCGTTTGCCCTATTTGATCGCTGTTGATAGAGCCACCGTTGAAAGCTTCGAAGATGAGTATTCCGAAGCCGTGCGAGTCGACCACAGACACCGGATGACGCTTGATTGTATCCCAGCCACTTTTCGCAACTTCGGGGGAAGCATAACGTCCAGAATCGGGTACAAGACTTCCATATGTCTGCGGAGGTTGTCAACCCTTGGTCTAGCACAATGGCCGCTAGGTAACCTACATATATGATAGCATCATCTTCTTTCATTGAGCTGAGAACATCGAGGCCCCCTAATCGCCATTCTCCACTCTGGCTTATGAAGATTGATGAAGTCCGTACACTGCCATGTACTGACTGAGCCTCTTCATTGACAAATGCCAACGTGTTCTGCCGTCCCTTAGCCTTTGTATCCTGTTCTGTCATACGAGTGGCGTACAGCAATGGTAAAGAGACCCCATTTGAGCGTCTCTTCACTCAGCGCTTTCCTCCGGACGGGCCATTGTAATGGAGTCAGCCGCTCTGTGGCAACGTAAATGTACGTGTCTGTCTGCCAACTGATCAGACGGATGTATACCACGCCCACCTTCCAAGGGAAGAATACCTCAACAGTGTCCAGCACCTTTATTACTCCTGGATGTCTTAATGTTCGTAATTTTCGGACAGCATTCCGGGCTAACGGTAGCTGAGACTTGTTCTCGGAAACGTCGAACGTAAATATGCTGCAATCGGACTTATTCTCCTGTGAAGTAGCCATTAGCGAGGACCATCGTGGGTCCGTAGACATCATACCTACTCGCTTCACGCCATTGAACAATTTCCATATCGACTGGTCCAATGTTACTTGGTCGCCGAAAGTATAAGGGAAAGGAGGACCTTTGACGTTATTGACGGCGGCTACAGCAGACTTGAGAAAGTCCATCTTTGCGCCTGCGCCGAACAAATGTAGAGGCTCTGAGGACCATCTGGTGTGTTGACTATTTCGGAGAATAGGCTACTCCGTACAGCAATCGATAAGATACGGCATAGCGCCACTGTGGCGCACCCTGGAGAGTAGATATCCTCATCCACCACTTTGTCAAATGGAAATATTCTTGAACTTCTAGGAGCTCCGCTAATAGCAAGAAACAGTACTCAAGATGGAGAAAAGATACGAGGTGAGCTGATCGCCTTTTTTTCGTTGACTTTTCTCGTGTACTTCTTGCTTCTCTACTCCCCACTTATCCCGAGTGTCTATGATGAGGAATTGGTAAAAGGTCAGACTGCAATATATCTTTCCGTGGTTCTCCTTCCTCGCACTCCTCATCGACCGATTCTTGGAACTCCAGTCAAACCAGTGAAACTCGTTCCGGTCAGCATTTCGATCTAGATATCTCCTATCCTAAGCAATGAGTAGGCGGTTATCAAGCAAGGAAGTGCATATTGACAGCTTTGGCTGGCTCCACTATACGGGACTTCTCCTCTCAGCCAGCATTATGGGGGGTCGTCAATGGCAGTGGCGTAGATTGAGGCTGCAGGGGGCAAGATGACTACGGAACGGATCGTAGCTGGTGAGGCTGCGGGTTTCGCTCGGCCTGTGAGGAGGTTGTGGAGGCGGAAAGCCTGGGAGAACGCAGATTGAAGACTTACAATAAAACTGAAAAGACCTGAGACACTACCTAGAAGCATCTGCCCTGGCTTAACCAACTCTATTAATTCGATCTTGGTAGAATTCGCTGACACATCAATTTTATCTAGGGTACAAATCTGGCGGAGCCATGGCTGTCCGCAACAGCTTCCACCTAGCACAAAGTAGAAATACATCTTCATGAGAAACTTTTTGCTCTTCATGGTAGCATGGGTATCATCAATACATTTCTTTCTGTGTGAGATGAGTGTCCTCCGCACGGTAATGATCTGAAACAATACGGTACAGATACGAAGGAGCATGCCCGCCGCTAGAGTCGATATTAGCAATGCCCGGGTCAAACCAAAGCGGTAGAAGCACTTACAGATTCGTAATATAGATATCGATCAGCTCAGGTGGGACATAATCATGTAACGGATTTTCCACTTCTACCTTATCCATCATTTCTCCGTCCTCGTATGGGATGACCTTGCTGGAATCTCCATATTCGATGAATGCATCGGTATTGAACGGATATATCGGACTGAGTTTGTAAACCCCAGAGAGCACCACTACAGGTGTTTTATGTATGCTTGCTGCTTTTGCAAGCATTCTTGCCCCAGCGGCAGCAATGAGGCCTCCGTTGGCAAGTACAGCATGGGTACCCAGGATGACTTTGTTGACACGTGACATGACAGCGAAAATTGCAGAGTCAGGAATCAGTATCACCGTGATTCCAGCTGCAGTAAGCGATCTATGGAGTCGATCGGGGCCTGTATCACCAGCATCGCCTTTGAGACTGCCAGACACTGTGGCGTGTACGCTCTCATGATTGTTTGGAAAACACTCAGCGTGCATCACCGTGAACTTTCTTTTGCTGGCAGCCTTCAGAAGAAACTTCTGGACTGTCACCGACGGGCCATAGATCAATATAATCTCGTTCGAATGTATATGGTCCAAAGCATAGCCAGCGATCTGATCGTCTGCGGTTTCCAGTTCCTCAATAATCTCTTCGATTGCTTCACCCACTTCAGCCCCGAGGTCGGTGGCCTTGGGTTTACCATTTAGGCCCTTGTTCGGAAGTGTAGGTGCACCTCTAGGCGGTTGATCACCAGGAGTCGCAGTTGGCGAAGTTGCATTCGACATCGGGTGTGACAGGAGGCTGAACATTGATTTCAGCAGTGGCTGGTCCGTGCTGGAGAGGTTGGCCATTTGCGCAGGGTGTGGTTGGCTAAACGAATTGCCCTCTCCAACGATGTTTGATAAGTCTGAACTCGACTTGGGCGTCTTCAATGGACCTAGGGCGTCTTGTCGGAGCGAACTGGGGGCGGAGTTACCCGACAATCCAACTGGCTCTTCAAGCGGTGGACTCTCATTGTGGGCCAGTGCAAATGGTGTACGTGGGGCACTATGTATGCCTGTGTGATCGGATTCCGCGTTTCGATTCTCCTCTGCCTCATCCCGTATCACGCCTAGGACCCGGCGGACAATGTTGCCCACGGCAAGCTCTTTGGGTTGAGCCAAAGTTAATTGCTGCCCAACCTCCTGAACGCGCTTGATGAGACTTGCAACGTCGGTGACCTCATATTGTTCTACAACCTGGCGCATCAGCTGCGCCGTTGCAATCGCACATGACCGAGAATTGCGGATCTGCCGCCTTTTGAGGAGTCTGTACCGATGAGCTTCTGTTTCAGACGACGTGAGAGGGAGGATACACACGCTATGAAATATGCAATCGACTTTTCTACCGGACTTTCCTTCAGAGATGCTAGGAAAGTCTGCAAGCCAGGGGTTATCACTCTATTTGTAGATGGCATGATGGCAACGGGGCTTTCGAAATGGATTTCTCGAGACTGAAGGATCGGCTTTTGGGAGGGGAAACCTTGAGCGAAACATTTTGTTGGTCAGATTGCAATTCAAAGATCCAAAGACATCCTGACTTTGATCGATTGACACATGTAATTATGCTTCCTGTTGTTGTTTGGTATGCATGTAGTCATAAGTACGGAGTATCATTGTGTGAACCTTTTTGGATCACATGCGGGCAGGGAGCTTCGCGGTTGGTTCCGCCCCTGGGTCAGCCTCCGCTTCTCAGGCTTCCAACATACACGACATGCGCGCAGCCCCCATGGCAGCTTTCACACAATGACACTCCATCATGAACTCCCTGAACCTCCTCTCTGCGCGCGTCATTGGCCAGAGTAGATTCGACACATCACCCAAGGGCCGGCCAAGATCCCGCAGTGAGGGCAATGCAAACACAGGAAGCACTGGCATCCAGCCACCGAAGCGGAGCGCAAGCCAGCACATTGCGGATATTGCCCGAAGCGAAGAGAAAGAGTCCTGGTCTAGCGATGAGGAGGTCGACAAGGTCCGGGAGAGCAACGTCGTTCTCGACGAGGTGGATGAGAAGACTCCGCTCCTAGAGGAGCAGAAGCCCGCCCTGCCTTCAAATGCCAAATACAGCAAGTTCCAAATCGCAGCAAAGAGGCTAGTTGACGCTCTTACTGCCTCTCTGAACTGGGTGCTATCCGCATTGACGGCCCCCGGGATCTACGTGGTGACCTGCTTCTACAACGATAAAGGCCACTTCTCCCCCTTCGGTCCCATGCTGAAGCTCGGAAAAGTACTTCCGAAGCGTAATGGTCGGAACTCTACTACGCAAGCTGTTGGACTTTCTGGTTCTGATCACTCTCCGGTTTTCAGCTTAGATGGGCGGAGCGGACGTCGACGACCAACGGTCAAAGTCAGTCGCCGAAAGACTGGTGGAACCGAGTCTATCGTTTCTGCCATCTCTTCTGGATCAGAAGCAGACTTTGATGAGAAAGAAAGTAGTGAGAAACCCGCACAACCGAGTCGACCTGAGGCTCAGTCATCTTCATCGTCAGAACCAGTGCCCGCTAGACGCTCTATTCGTATCAAGCTATACAACGACGACACTGCCCGGCGGCGCAGACAGAAAAAGTCAGAGAATGGCCCCTCCAGCGACGCCCGTGTAGCAGGTCCAGACAGTCACCCTCCCCTCACTGTAGCGACCATAAAATCCCCGACATCCCCAGCATCCTCTCTTCGATTGACAAAGTATCCCCGATCGCCAGCTCCTCCACGGCCGCTTGTTCCCCGGCGTCAACCCTCCTACTCCCGCCCAACAACCCGGTCGTCTTCTCGCCTTGCCCAGAAGACGCTCGTCATCGATCTCGATGAGACACTTATCCACTCTCTTGCGAAAGGTGGCCGCATGTCAAGCGGGCACATGGTGGAAGTCAAACTCTCTTCTACCGTTGGCTATGGCGGTACTACTCTAGGCCCCCAACACCCGATCCTCTACTACGTACACAAAAGACCTCACTGTGACGACTTTCTTCGCAAAGTGTGTAAATGGTACAATCTCGTTGTGTTCACCGCTTCTGTGCAGGAATACGCAGATCCTGTCATTGACTGGTTGGAACAAGAAAGGCAGTATTTCTCGGGTAGATATTATAGACAGCATTGCACGTTTCGGAATGGGGCCTATATCAAAGATCTAAGCTCTGTGGAGCCAGATCTGAGTAAGGTGATGATACTGGATAACAGTCCTTTGAGTTACATATTTCATGAAGGTACGTCCATGAACAGGCTTCTTGTTGGTACCGAGGTCTAAGAAACTATTGCAGACAACGCGATCCCCATAGAAGGTTGGATCAATGATCCTACCGACAACGACTTGCTGCATCTGATTCCCCTCCTCGAAGCCTTACAGTATGTGACGGATGTTCGTGCACTGCTCGCTTTACGAAGGGGTCAAACCGAGGTATCCCCTTGAAGAATAATTCATTGCATTGCGAAATGTTTTTCTGTTCGATCAGCAGCACGGCGCTCTTGTACAAAAGTTCTGTGGTAAAGAAAGGATTCCTCGGTCGCGAGCACAGCTAGGAGTGCATTTACAATTTAAAGTGTTTTCAGTCAGCAACACGACTGACGTGGAAACCTCGCTCCGATTGTGCAAGAGACGTAGAAAACCTTTTGAACTTGCGGCTGAACAAGACTGGAAAACAAAATTGGCGCCCTTGATCTCTGCCTTGGGGACAAGATAGTACAGTAAGCTATGTCTACCATGCAGTCTGTTAGCTCTCACCCTAACATTCAGTCCGCAGGGAATTAAATCTAGGCGTCCGCATACCGTTTACTAAGATAAGCTATCTTGCTCGTTCTTTCGCGCTTTGTTGGTATGTATCTCGTGCCACAATGAGTGCCTCTTGGTATTCTTCCGAGTCTCTACCCGCATAGGCTTCGCTGTAGCCTAAGGCTATGTCTGCCCATAGGAGAGCATCCTCCCAATCTTCCATCTTCACGCTGAAACATACCAATTCTTGAAACCTGAAGCATGATCAGCTTCACCTGATCAAATTTGGGGTTTTGCGCGAAAGAACCTTCGAGTCATTTCCCAGCCGTCTATTCCTTCTTCTTCCAGTAGCTTCATGCTCTTTATCACGGCAGAGATGTCTTCCCTATGGTCGTTGTACACGCCATGCGCTGTAAGCCACCTCTGCGTTACCAGTTCATCGTCGATTAGAGACAGTATCTTCCGACGCATTTCGCTGGCCTCGCCGAATGCTGTGCTTGCGTCACAGGCTGCACAAATGCATTTGAAGCCCAAGCGCGCCGGCCGGGTTGCGCGGTCCAGACAAAGAGGAACGTAAGTAATTACTACTTCCTCGCCTGTTGCGATGTCCTTCATGGCATGGACTGTTACTGCGCCAATGTTCTCGTCCCATTGATGATGTGCGTTTGGTAAGCACGAATGGTTTAAGCGAGATACGTTAACGCAGACGACGGTCTTCTCCCCAGCAGTAATGAAATTGGTTCTGTGGATCGCTATAACCTTAGCCTGTAGCTCCACTGGAAACGTCAACATGTCCAAGCCCTCGATGGGCTTCTCTCTCAATGCAGTTAGGCTATCCATGTCGCCAGCATTGTATTGTCGGCAGTGTACGGACAAGAACAAGCCTTGGTCGTGACGCGAGAGCTCGGAGAATGCGGTGGGAACGTCCGTTTGTGGCGGCACGGTAAGTAATGGCTGCTCAGACATTATTCTCGTCCCACGCTTGATATCCTGGTTGGCGAATACACCGAACCCTTTGCCAGCTGCGTGTTTGATATCATATAGCTTGGACAACGTATCCTGCTCTTCCTTTGCTGCGTTATCTGTATCATTGGCTGCGGGGATATTGTCACCCTTCTTGTTCTTCTTGCCACCGCGGTGGTTCTTTCTCTTCTTTCCCCCCTTTTTGGCTTCTCCACCATCTACTACGGCCACAGCTCCTTCGTCAGAACGCTTCCTCTCTGTTGTACTAGCTTCACCCGGCCCATAAGGACTGGTGTAGCCTTCACGTGAATCAGTTCCTGTGCTGTCGGCCAGGCCACCGCTCTGGGGAGGATATATGCGCGGCTGGCGAGCATTTGGAGCAAGCTGCATCAGGTTCAGAGCACCAGCAAGCTGTTCGTGGGCGTCCATGGCACTGGTTTTTCCTCTTTGAGGTTACCGAGGACCAATAATGACGAGGTAGGTAAAAAGTTTAACAGGGAATCCGTTATGTCGTGTGGGAGTGTTCATACTAATAGGCTACTGATTGTGTAGCCGTGCATGGCCGCCTACATAAGCATCTCGTTTCTTCCGCTTCAAACGCTTCGTTCGACATTCATGAACAAGCACAAACAATTGATCTATATCCACTTGCTATATCAGATATATCCCTTTAGCTCTATAGATATTGTTCTTACTGTTAAGGAAGCTACCTATACAGAGAAGAAGCCATGTCTGCAAACCGTCTTTGTAGTGGCAGCCTACCACCACTGCCGGTAGCAAAGAGGCTCTATATAACCCTCGCATGGGCTTTGACTGGAGCGTACCGCTTACAAAAATTCCACACACCTGCCTCTACAAAAATTCCAACAACATACCCCTTTGCTAAAACCATACAACATCCCAGCCACTCCGCATCTACAACTCCCATGAGCTATAGCTACCACAAGCGGTCTGAACACCCTTCAAGGGACGCCACAACTTCCTTTCTACGCATGAGATCTCCTCCCCTTATCCAGCAAGACTAAATCCATCCAAATTCCTGGATTACACAGGCTCCAGAGCCCGAACCTACAAAGAAAAGCCATAAGGATCACAGTCGTAAATAGGAAATACCACTCAATGTTGGCAGTTCGTCTGCAAGCATCCCACAGTCATGACACCAACAGTGATCTCAATGGAAGCAGGGATTCGGTCTGAGCGGGCGGCAGATTTGGACTCTAGGGTATTACTTCAGGGGGCTCGCGTATATGTCGGTGATGGATTAATGGGGTGGTGGACTGGCTGAAGCGCATTGTTGGAAAGGGGGGGCGTTGAGGGGTGGGGGATGTTGGATGAGGAGGCGATAGGAAGGGAAGTTTAGGAAGGGAATCAGGGGCAGACGCAGTGGTGCTAATGTAGAGGATATTTGTGCTATTGTCAGTCAATCGGGCCCGGTGGCAATGAGGTGAAATCATTAGAATCAGCTGTTGGGTCTGCACAAGGAGAATGGAATTTAGTTCATATAGTACGACTCGGGTCAATGATGGGTATGGACTTTCGCTATTTACATTTCAAGTCTCAGTAGAGTCTGACTGCTTTACATCGATAATAGTACAAGTAAACGAATCTGCGCCCACGACGGCACCGAAGGTATCAACAAATAATCTCCTCCGCCTTTCTACCCCAACCTCTCTTCATACACTCCTTGACCATTCGCCTTGGACTACGCCTTAACATAGTTGAACCAGTCCCCCTCCTGATGCTCGCTCTCTGCCTTCCACTCATACCATCCCGCCCCGTTAACCCATTCGACGGCATCTCCACAAGCATCATCGACACCCAGTCGCCTAGCTTTTCGTTGCGCTCTCGATTCACGCAGAGCTTGCCGTTCCTGTGCTTTGCGGAGGCGCCGCTCCTTAGGAGTCCATCCAGGACCGTTAGGGTTATGTACAAGGATAGGCACGTCAAGTCTCCTAAATGTGGGCCGGGTGGATTGTTTGCGTGGCTTATTTTGCGGGGCGATCGCTTTAGGTGCTCCCTTTGCAACCATAGCAGCAGAGGTGGTTTCGCTTGAAGTCCCTGCTCTCTCTTCCCTCGGATGAATCGAGCGATTGGATGTGCTAGGTGTTCTCAGCTTGGCTGACAGCTCCAGCGCCGCTCCCGGGTCTTCCGTTGTCGGTAGAGAATCATATAAGCTCGAGCATCTTAGCCTCTCCGGCAACACCAATGTTGGATTCGGATCATCCGACGTCCACGAGTACTCCAGAGGAGACATTGGTGATGCCTTGATTTGGTTCGTTCTAGTGTCGTTTTGTGCCATCTCATGTTCTTGCCAGTTCGCGTTTGCTCCCAACCGCATAGAAGACGAATTCTTTATCGCCAGGGAGGACCCTCGTTCGTCGCTCATCTCAGTATCGGAGCGGGCCATTGTTTTAGGGTCGACGACCTCCACGTCCTCTTGCCCTACCGCATCGGAAGAATTGCTGATCCCTGGTTTTTCCTCGGTCGAAGGCTCACGTTCCATCGCTTTCAAATAGCGCGTCTTATCGACCAAGCGACGCAGTGCTTGAATCGTGAACTCATTGTATTCAACACCGGTATCTCTCATCTTCCTCGATGCGAAAACAACGTTCTCGACGTCCTGCGTTTTGACGTAGCCGGCGATGACATTATTCCACGTACAAGCGTCAGGCTTTATATCCCGTGTTTGCATCATTGAAACAATTTTCTCTGCCGCTTCCGTTCGCCTGTGTCTTATGTAGCTACTCAGAAGAATATTCCAGGTCTGTACGGTAGGTTTCCCTGTCTGGTCAGGATTTACGTTCCTGGAGAGTTCGGACGCCAGAAGAACAGGAGCGGTTCGTGTGAGCATGTTCTTCACAACCAACGTGCAATGACTCAGACCATCGGACCTCATCCCAAATGCTTTGACAAAGGCGTTACTCACATAATCCGTACTCCCAAGCGGTCCAATGATGGGATCATTGGCTTCCACAAGATCGCGATATCGCGAGTACAGAGGTACTAGAACAGATGGGTCGCCATGCTTGCCAAACTGGCTAAGGTAGCCTAGTAGCATCAAACCGACCACTCTTGAAGACGGCATAGGAAGGTCATGACCTCGCTCAATGTCAATCAGATGCGCTTCTAGGCGTAGGCCCATGTTTCGAAGCGGTCCAAGGTCGCAGCATTGGCCATAAAAGAGGAGCATAGCATCAAACGTCCGTTCTGGACCGAGCACGAGCTTGGACCGCTCAGACAGGTAGATGGCATGTAGGACGTCAAATATCAACCAAAGGTCATTTGGAAGTACTCCTTCCTTAGCTGCCTCTTCCGTAATTCTATCGAGGGAGTCTTTGGCGTGGCCCCGCTTCCCCATCTGTAGCAGTACGCTGAACGTTATTTGACTCGGCTTCAGCCCATCCGCAACACCCATGTCGTACCACCGCCAGGCTTCTTCGTAATCACCAGCGTCGATCGCATTTTGCATGATGCAAGTCCAGAGTATGGTATTAGGCTTGATACCCATCTGAAGGATCTGGCTCAACAAATCTGATTGCATTCTGATCCAGTCGCCAGCTTCAGGGCGGGTTCTTAAAATTTTGACGCAAGAGCTTTGAACAGCGTAAGACGACATTTCTGCACCGGCGTTGACAGCACTACGGAGGATCTCCAGACCAATGAGAGCTTCGCCTTCGTCTGTAAATTTTTCTGCGAATTGTAAGAGCGTTTGACTGGAAAGCGGCATATTGTACGTGAGGAAAGTCCGAAAAAGGGATCTTCTCTGCTCAGTGCTGCAATAGTCCAAGATCTGATAGATGATGAATTGCCGAAGAGGACGGCATGTCTGAGTCCTTGAAGCGGCCTCGGCATAATCGCAGGCAAGCTGGTAGATTGCATCTACATCTTGAACTCGTGGTGGGTAAGCGAACTTCAGAAGATGCGTTGCGAGGGCAGCCAAGCAATCATCCAGAACCCGTTGCGGTGGTTGGATTGCTGGATAATGAATGGCAACGTCCAATGGCACCAAGGCTTCACGCGGAGCCTTCGTACAGGCCCAAGCCATGAGCGCGTACCAGGTGCTCATGCGCCGATTTCTGTTCATGTCGAGCCAGACCTGGGCGGCCACTTCTCTTCGTTCATGTAGTTGAGCGCGGTACTGCTCCCAACTTACATACTTCATGCAAGACTTTCCCCAGGAGGACCATGATGTCCTTGTCCCTTCGGTGTGGTTCCCTTCCGGTTCGAATGAAATGTATTTGCTACCATATTTGACCAGGCGATTGAGCCCTCTCACACTCAGACCTTTATACCTCCATGTCCGCCGTCTCTGATCCCATCGCCTCTCCTGCCTAATGTATTCTAAAAGCTCTTTTTTTCCATGTTGAGCCTGGACTTCTTGGCGCAAGGGACTGGCTCTAGTATCATTGACAGGCGTAGAGTGTGACGACAGAGGGGGCGGGTGCGACGAGTTCTTGGATGTTGCTTGCAGTGGCCTTGCAAAGTGGTTCGATTTCCGGCGTGCTCTCGCTCGACCGACGTATCCCAGCGATCTTTGCCGTTCATGTTGAAGCTGAAGCTTGGGGCTCTGGGGGCCGAATGTAGCATCATCGATGGGCTCATGATTTGAGGTTGAAGGGGGGAGGTGCGATGAGTATCCTGGTGTTAGCTGCAATGACCTTGCGGATGGGATCGATTTCTGTCGTGCTACTGCTTGTAAGGGGTATCTGATCATGAGCGAGAAGAACGCTCATCAGTCCCTCACTCGAGTCATTGTCGGCTCATGCTCATGCAAGAAGGAAATTTAAATTATTAGGCTTGAAGCTTTCGCGCCAAGCCCGCAGGCTCTACGACTGCTTCGGCACTCCAAGATGCTCTATGACTTTCAGATGGGCTATCCTTTGCTGAACATAATATCAAAGCAGTCCATTGCTTGTCCTACGTTCCGGCCAAATCTCTGAAAACAAGCACTGTTGGGCTTGACTATCATGGCCTCCACACACACGTCCCTCGATGCAGCAGCAACAGAACGTAAAACTCGCCTCGCAAAGCTCAAGTCACTCAAGCGTAAACAACCAGATACTCACAATGAGGTCGACGAGTCGGCTACAACTAACGAGGCCTCTTCAAACGTCCTCCAAGCCAACAACGAAATCCCATCAGTGACCACGACCTATCTCTCTGGCCGCAACTACGATCCAACAACACGCGGCCCTAAGCTTGGTTTCGAACAAGCTCCTACGGAAGATTTAGAAACGCTTGAAGACCGCGCAGCTCAGATAGCGGAAGAGACCACTCAACAAGCCGAGCAAGAGGAGAAAGAAGACAAGCCAATTAATCTATTCAAGCTTCAGCCCAAGAAGCCAAATTGGGATCTGAAGCGTGATCTGGCCAAGAAAATGGAAATCTTAAATGTCAGAACAGACAATGCTATTGCACGGCTAGTCAGAGAGAGGATTGAAGGTGCGAAGAAGACATCCGGAGCTCAGGATGGAGACGTCGGTATGAGGGGCGAAGAGCTTGTTGAAGGCATGCATGTTCGAGAGCGAGAGGCGGAAGCAGATGAGAGAAGGGAGAAGGAAGAGGAGGAGATGCTATGAGACATGACGATTCGGATTTCTTGACGCATATCCTACTTCGACAATCTGTTTCGCCTAGTACGGATTTACCGAAGGCTGCATCTATTCAGATATCGAGTCACAAAATGCTGGTTTACAGGTGAGTGTAGACTGTGCCACCTGAATCACCTCTTCACCAAGAGCTAACATGTTTCCAGACATAGCGCTAGAAGTCAGGTCACCGAGTCCCCATGTTCATAGCTTGCGTCAAGGCCAATCGCTTACTATATGGGCTCAGGCTTCTCTCTCTCCGTGGCGGAGGAGGAGCAGGACCCTTCGCTCTAGCGTTCGTCTTTTCGTAACCTCCGTCGTTATAACAGGCTTCGTCCTCACGCCTCACCTTGGTGTGACGCTCCCCACCATCCGAATTATCCCGTGAAGGTGGACTCGCGGGTGTCATGGACCGACTGTTTCGCGCAATATGACCCCTATCTCTGCTGACGCTTCGGCTCCTCCGTCGCTTGATCTTCGTTCCTGGCAAATCTCGATCCCTTCCGCGAGTGTCTGGACTTATCGAAGAGTATCGACGCCTTACATTCCGATCACCGTGTCTTGAATGATTCCTTCGCCGCCGTCTCGATGAAGCATCTGATGAGTACGACATGGACGTGGACCTAGATCTCCTTGGGTGCTTTTGGTCTTCATGATCTGAACCTTGTCTCGACTGTATGCGTCTCTTGCGAGCACCCGGGCTGATGGACATACGTTCTTTTTGAAATCTATGAGGTTGCCTGGCACGAGCTATCGCAGAGCGCTTTGGCGAGGGCGAGCGGGACAGATTTGTGGAGATTGTGGACACCGATGTCGAGGAGAAAGACGACGAAGATCTCGAGTGCTTCCGCGCTCTTTCCGAGAAGGCCTCATCGTCTGGCTTGCGCTTGCGACCTCTCTCGGCCTCTTTCTTCGCAAGTTCCTCATCCGCGATTCCTGTTCTACTGGCTGTCAGGCGGGTCTAGCTACCAAAAGACGCGACCACTTACTTTCGAAGGAGCTCATTCGGTACGTCAGTTGTCAGCTTCGGTACGAGCTTCGGATTTGCAAGCTGTTGTGTACGCGAGGGTCGGGAGACGTAGGGTCGGTCTTGCGTGGTGGATTTGCATGCGTAGCTATAGTGTCGTGGTACGTGTTAGACGGGTTTGTCTACTTCTTTACCGGGAGGACTCATCTCGCTTCAAGCATTTCTGGCACAAGGTTTGTGAAGTTGCATTTGATCGTCCACCAGCAGAAGGCCCATGGAGCGCCTTCATTATGCCAGGTGTGCCCGCTCTTCCGTCGCCAATTCTGCAATTACAATCTGCAGACCAACATGAGTTGTTGTCTGATATAGTTGCAGGCCTGGGATTGCAGTCTACCACCTCAAACGATAATGCTCGTGGAAAAGTCTTATGCTTTTGGAGATTCGTTGCGACTCTGACCGGCATGGACCGCGGCTGCCAAGCACAGAGCTTGGCATTGAATGGTGCTAAACCGACTAGCGGCGTCGGTCATATCCCCACACTATTTGCTTCATTCCAAGGCTGAGCGACTCCCTTTTCTCACGTTCAATATTCCTGAACTCTTTCTGCGGCCAGTAGAGGGCTCAGTACTACCGCATGTGCATTCGTGTTGGATGTGGTGACTTCGGAGGGGTGATATCACATCACTAGAAGAGGCCTTTTCCAACGGCGCAGAGAATTGTCACACCTGCCAAAACCTTGGAGACTTCACCCATCGCCAAATCGAGTCCGCCGGGTCCTCAACTCTCCAGAAGGGATACCCAAGAGAACAGCTGGGCAAGTCTTGATGGCGGGCCGGCATGATGCTAACGGGCTCAACTTCAATGCTGTCGGGACTGTCTAGGATGTTTCCTCCTTGATCTACTATTACTTTCTTCTTATCCAACTTCTACACTCCTTTACGGCTGAGCTTCGAATTTTTTTCAGTCGCTGAGTCGACGTACACTTTTTGCGTACACATCTCACAGGCTCCGCAATGGCGGCCACTTCCCCAAAATCCGGTGGACTGAAGCCATCTTTTGCAAGTGTAAGGCTCCTCGCCACCAACGATACCCATGAAAATAATGGCTAACCCCTCTACAGGTAGCAGCAATGGCCCCTCCTAAACCGCCCAACGGTCGCAATATGTTGGCGAATGGAGCCCAAGTGGCCTCGGAGAAATCCCCAGACCGTGCTTCAGCGAAGCTGAAGAACAAGTCCTACATTGACAGCCCATCGGCACAGTTGCATCGAGAGATGCAGAACTCCATGTCGCGCTTGACTCTGGGTGAAAGGAACCATCCCCAGGCTTCGTCAGATGCGGACGTTGTTACTCGAGCTGGGCTTAGGTTTGACGACGAACTGACTCATATATCTTGCTCGTCTACCAAACAGACCAGTTCAGATAGCAGGAGCGCGACTTCTGGAGCTACATTTGCTCTTGACGAGAAAGAGTCTCTTCGGCCTGATGACAGTGCCAGCACCAAAGCTGCCGAAGATGAGGACTCGTTTTCTGGAGCCGCCTCTGGAGCACCAAGTTCACGCGTCGGGTCAGAAGCTGGAGGTAGAGCTTTTCGGGACCAATTCAACGAGATCTCCGAGAGGATTGGACCCGGCCTACACCGTCTGCAGTCTATGAATCGGCGATGTATACCCGGTATCGTAGAAGAAGGGCCTCAACCGCCTTTGGCTTCTCACGCGCCCACATTACCCGCACCCACGACAGGGGTCGACGGTCTGGCTGCCAATGGATCATCAATCGTTATCGAATACAAGGGACCAGATGAGAAATTATTCGAGGCTTTAGACTCCTCTAAAGATCGTCTTTTTCTGATAAGGCTTGAACAAGAAGTGATCTCGTTCATCAAAGACTCGAAAGACCCAATCTTAGACCTTCCACCATGCAATTCTTTCTGTCGTCTCCTCGCTCACAAGTTGGCCGACTACTACGCATTGACTCATTACGTGGACAATGCCGTAAGCTCAGTACGATTGTACCGCACGCCTTACTGCCGCATACCCACCCCTTTGAGTGTTCTAGCCAAGAAAAAGGGTCCGAAGGATATTGGTCCTATCACGCAACTTGGCATGAAGATAATGCGTAGAGAGAGTGGTCTTAGAGATGGAGCAAACCTTGGGTCTGGCGCAAATACGAATACTAGCTCAGTGGTTCCGTCGAAAGCAAACTCGGAAAATGGCGACGACAGCCAACGTGGCACCGGTTTTGCGTCACCTACAGATTCTGCCAATGCTAAGGATAGGGCTAGCATGACGCGAGAAGAGAGAGAAGCCAAGTATAAAGAGACCAGGGAGCGTATTTTCAAAGGTTTCGAGGACACCGACAGTGCTGATGCAGCCCACGCTGGTGAAGTCAACGACATCTCACGTACGAGCTCAGGTACTAGCAAGAAAAAGTCGAAGAAGGCAAGAAACCACGATGACGGTTTTGAAGCCCGATCCCAATTCAACGCCTACTATCCAGCGGTGCAATATCCAACAACGACCTACGAGCAGGCTACGAATGCCATGGCCTACTTCAGCCCATATTCGCCCCAGCAAAGTAGTATGCTCGATCAATCTGGAATGATTGATACCGCGATGTTTCAGAACTGTTACAACCAAGGCTACCAGTCGATGCATGGCGGACCAGTATATCCCATGGGGATGCAGACTCCCATGATGCCAGGGCCAGATATGGCAGGGCCGAATTCAGTTGGTCTACCATCTTACGGCGGCTATAGTCCACATTATCCGCCCCAGTATTATCAGCAAATGATGCAACAGCCGATGATGGGGCAACAATCACCCGTGATGCCATCACCCACCCTGAGTACCCATCCTCAGCTCTCGCGTCCATCATCACAGATGTCAGACCAGGCCTGGGCCCAATATGGCTATCCATACAACTACCAGCAATCCGTGCAAACGCCTCAGAGTTACTCACCACAAATGCACCATCGAAGTCCAGTCACTAGCATACCATCCGTACCATATCAATTTGGTCAGCTACCGTATCAGCCTCATACCCCGAAAGGGAAACCGCCCCATCCATTACCAGGGAGCTATAACAGGCAAGCCTTCAATCCACAGACAAGAGCATTCATTCCAACTTCAGACTTCAACCCTCAAGCATCACTTTATGGAGCCACTCTCAACGACGGTGCGATACGTAGTCCACTGAATCTACAAAGTGGCACCTCGCCTTCCTCCTATGGCAAGCAACCTATCACACCGCAGCAGAATAATTCGCATTCGAAGGCTTCTATTGCTATTCAACCTTTCAAGGCGTCGTCACAGCAGAGTAACCCTCAACCGAGCTCACTTGCCAAATGGGGAACGCCAGCGAATCTACCACCGAAGCCGCCGCCACCAGAAGCGCCAGCAATGCCGGAATCACTGCCGACGAATCCCGCCAGCATATACGGACCAGCTACCGTACAGCCTATGATCCACGGACAGCCAATGCCGACGTACCAAAACGGTGTGTACGGTATGCCTACCAACAGTCAACAAGGACACACGTAAGCCTAGGTTGAGGGAGCATACTATTCTTAGAATAGGCGGATGAGCATTATGATGATACATTCTATAGGTGCTAAAATGTAAGCATACAGAGGTTTCCGTCTAGCGCATGCATTTTCACGCTTGCGAGAGATAGAAAGGCAACGGTGACCGGCCGTTGATACGAAGGAATGGAATGCTTTTACAATTCTTGTCGCGAATTTTGAGGAAGATATCCGTGATATGAATTTTGGACATCTATGTGTCTTGTATCTTCCCAACCCGCTAAATTTACACAAGCATTTTCAGTATATACTCTACGCCAATCTGAAGACTCGCTCAAGGATCACCTTCCCTGCGCTTCTCTCTTTTTCGCCTCCGCCTCCGCCTGGTTCCCCAAGGTCCTCGCACGTGCTTCTAACCTCTTCACGGTCGCCTCCAACTCATCCATCCCACCCTCCCTGAACCTCGTCACTTTCTCCACATTCTTTGCGGTGATCTCCCTGATCCCTCGATCTCCCTCGCTCTGCCTTTCCCTCATCAACGTCTTCGCCGTCATGGCAAACCGCATATCCTTTGGCCCATCCACCAATTCCAATATCGCCGAAGGTGCTTGATCGTTGTTCCGGTTCCGGGGCTCAATGCGCAGCACACGGGTGTAGCCCCCAGGGCGGGTGAGGTAGCGTTCGCGAATGGTAGTGAACAGTGTAGGAAGGAACTCATGTGGTTTCTATTCCCAATACATCAGCATACCCCCTGATCTAGACTTCAAGACAATTGTTCGGTGATGTACATAGAATACTCGCTGCGCCTGTACTCGACTCGCATTGGTGTTTTTCTTCGCCATTGTGATTACTTTCTCGGCGAGCCGCTGGGCTTCCTTGGCTTTCGGCCATGTTGTGGAGATGGATTCGTGCTCGAAGAGGGAGGAGACGAGGTTGCGGAGGAGGGCTTGTCGGTGGGAGGACTTGCGGCCGAGATGGCGGTGTTTGAGGTGGCCGCCGGCCATGGGGAGGAGGGGGGAGGGGAGGGGAGACCGGTGGAGCGGGTATACAGGCGGTTCAAGGCTGGGGGAAGCACTCGTAAGATGAATGGTAGCTCTCTCAGTTAATGTTGATCCGTATTCTATAAAGCTACCTTGCTCGAAGACCGCAGTTGATAGATTTACCTTACGGTTGGAGTTGCCTATGCTGGCCTAGTGTTGGCCTGCCTCGGCACTCTGTCTTATTCAATTCGTACGTACATACCTAGATGTATAGAATTCCCAACATCATCGCGATGCGGCGTTATGAAGCTATTTCGTAAGCATGGTCGCATAAGAGATTTGCCTGCTCGGCCAAGTGAAGACTCTGTTCATCACGCGTCGTCATGCCCAAAGCCGAGATACTGGGCAATTGCCACATGATTACCCAATGTCCGGATGTTGCAACCAATCATCAAGATGGCTATTACCCAACGCTCGTGTATGACCTTCAGCAAGCGGAGACTTGTCCTTGTTGAGTTTTCCTTGTGCTGTGCATTTCGGTTTCTGTTGCAAGTGATCGGGTTCTGTAATATTGTCTGTGATTGCCTATAAGAAGCTGACCTCCCCTAAGCAGACTTTTCTAGGAGATTCTGTAGTTTACACACAGTAGGTCAGATGTCTTTCTTCTGGAAGGATTGATTTTCTACGTCCACAATCATGGTCACATCAATCGAATCTCTACCATTCGAACTCCTGTCCAATATATTAGACGAAGTCACATACCAGAATTTGAAGTTGCTCTCTACCTATACATATGGTCTCAGCCAAGCACCGGAACCAGGGCGGGATGTTCGTATGCAGCGTGTCATTAGGGGTCGTACATCACCAGACGCATTACATTGGCAAGTCATCGAAGGCGTTCAGCAAGTGAATCGTAGATGGCATAATTGGGCTTCGCTGTACGCATTCAGGAGCCTATACATATCGCGATGGAGAGGGAGCGAGAGGTACATCTTCTTTCTATATATCATCTCAGGGAGATGTGTTAGGCTTGGTTGTCTCTATTCGAACATCCACTGACTGTCATTTTTGCAGATGGCTACAATCTCGAACCCTGGATAGCCTTACCTTGAATCCCTCAAGCATTGCCGTATACCGAGATCCTTACCTCTCGCTGAGGAAAACCTCGGATCTCTTTAATAGGTATCCAACGTCGGCCTTATGTGTGCGGAGGCTGTGGTTCAATGGATACCACGGCCTGGAAACAAATGCATTGATCTTCAGTATTCTACGATATTGCACCAACGTGGAGCATCTGACTTTGCCTTGGACTACGTTAAGGTACGGTAGTAGTGACGAATGGGCACGGCTCCTTGGAAGAAGATCGGATGCGCGCAGACCGCTGTCTCTGGAAATCTTAGCTGTGGATCTCGGGGCGACAAAGATTGGTGATGCAAGAAACCACATGAACAAGCAGCCATTGGAATCCGCCATGGTCGACTTTGGGAGAGTAGAGCGATTGAAAATATTCGGGAACACCAATTTCATGCCAATAACCGATGATGACCTCCTCGCGATCGCCAGGACCGCTAAAACTCTGCGAGAGATCCATGTCACAGGAACATCTAGTGTCAGTCTCGACGGTGTCATGGCCTTGGTGAATGCATCCAAACACAAATTACAGGTACTGGAACATTCACCACTAGCCAAGGACGGATTTGAGCACCCGAGAACTCTATCAATGCAAAAGCATGGACACATATGCGAGCGCTTGCTCGAATGTCCACAGCTACGGAATCTCTCTATCTCCTTGCCATCCCTATGTGAGCAGCTTTTCGCGGACTCCTCGATCAATTGGATCGGCGAGGTTCAGATACGTGCAGAGAGCTTGTGCAATCACCCTACAGATAGACGCGAAGTTCGCGAGAGATTCTGGCATATCTTGGATCTTACGCGCTCCTTGATGGCAACGAAAAAGCAGCATCATGGTGTCGAGCTCGACATTCAACTGTTTATCAACTACTGGATCTTCGAGCCCCGCCGGTCGCTGGTACACGGCAACATCGCATTGGGTCAGGCGCTCTCTGACAATACCTGGCCATACACCAGTGCGGTATCAAACATGGGTCCGTACGGCCAGACTGGCCTTTACGGCAAGGATGAAGGACCATATTCTTGCATCTCCGAAGAAGAGTTTAGGGAGGGCTTGAGCCGTGGATACATTTCGTTTTGATTGCTGGGTTAAGCTGCAATCTTCTTACTTAGTCACGAATGAGGAGCAATAAGCAGATATAATCTAAAGATACCTTTAGGCCTTGTATGCACTTTCAAACTAAGCGCGGAGATCTCAATCCCTCAACCCGGCTGTGCTGACCTATGATGTACAACGCTCTGTAGACGGGGCTCCACCGGTGATCTTATACCGCACCCATCCGATCCTAAGCAACACCTTTCGTCCCCATCCTCCCCACCCTAAACCCTCCTCTCCCCCTCCCTCCAATCCTCAACCCTCTTCTCCAACCCCTCCCTCACCTCCCTCATATCCGTCCCCAGCACCCATCTCCACACCCCCTCCACATCCCGATTCCACATATCCTTCCACCTCTCCACCACACTCCCCTTCTGCAATCGATAACCCATACCTCCGCGCCTATACCGCCCGTATGGATCATCCGGCACGTCAGTCGCTCCAGTGCTAGAGTTGTAGGAAGGGTCGGTGGGAGGGTATCGACCATGCGACGTCTCAGGATCGTAGTCGGGGGAGTGGGGCGTTGGGGAGTCGACGAGGGCGTTTAGGAGATGGGATTGTTGGCGGAGGAGGGCGGCTTGGTGGAGGCGGGCGTTTTGGTGGTGGAGGAGGGAGAGGTAGAGGATGGAGGTGGTGAGGGTGAAGGAGGAGAGGAAGGCGGTGGGGAAACCCATTGAGGGGGCGCGATGGTCTGAGTGGGAAAGGGGGGGCGGCAGCTTGCGAAGCTGAAGGGGCTTGTTGATGACGATGTACTTGAGAACTTGATGTATAGATGAAAGGGATCGAAGTATCTAGAGAAGAGAGGACAATGGATGTTGTTTCTTTACCTAAAGCCAACTTTGATAGGGCTTTGAGCTCCTTAATTGAGTCTAGCTACTCTGGGACAAGTGGGGACCCTGATCTTCCAGAGGGATCGAAAAGGAGATCTGCCGAGAAATGAAGTCCGTAATCGGTCACTTTTCTTTCTCCCACTCAGTCATCAACCTACGATCACTCATTTAGATCTAAACAACGATCATCTCACTACCATCACGGTGATTCCAACCTCACTCTCTCAAGCACAGAACTGCCCACCTCCCAGCCGGCCGCATGTCACCACCCTGAATCTCTCTCCACAACCACACCAACACCCATCCTCACAACCTCCCACGAACCATGCGTGTCTTCTCCTCAACCTACACCTTCGACTACTCCTGGTCCGAAGTCTCCACCGCCAACTGGCAAAAATACTCGCCCTGGAACCAGCAGTCCAGCCACGTCACCGCCGTCGACACCCTCTCCCGCCGCGTCGACCCATCCACCGGCATCCTCCGCACCGAGCGCCTCATCACTTGCACCCAGCCCATGCCGCCCTGGCTCTCCGCCCTGCTCGGAAACCCCTCGCCCACCTCCCACGTGTACGAAACCTCCTACGTCAACCCCCAGGACCAGCGCGTTACCTTATGCAGCTCCAACCTTACGTTCGGGAGCTTTTTGAGTGTGCGGGAGACGGTGGTGTATGAGCCTGATGTGATGGAGTTGGGGCATGAGAGAACGAGGTTTAGCCAGGAGGCGAGGATCACGGCGCTGTGTGGTGGGTGGAGGAAGATTAGGGAGAAGATTGAGGAGGTGAGTGTGCAGCGCTTTGGCGATAATGCGAGGAAGGGGAGGGAGGGGTTTGAGGCTGTGCTGGAGATGAGTAGGAGGGTTTGGGGGGAGGAGAGGGAGAGGGAGCAGAGCGAGGGGGCGAAGGGGTGAGGGCGGGAGAATGAAGTCTAGGAACGATGAATGGGGATGGCAGTATTAGGCGAGGAAAAGGTGCTTGTTGAAGGCATTTAGCGGGCGTTTGGGTAGCGGCATTGGTGGACTACACGCAAGAGCATGGAATGGCGTTCTTCTTCGGGCAACAAACGAATGACTGTCCGGTTCTTCGTTAACCGGGCGTCATGTCGAGCATAGATGGTATGCGCATGAAGAGAAAAGCATGGAGATAGATGGGTTCGAGATATTGAAGTCCTCCAAGAGCCGGAGATGAAGACTAGAGCCTAGAATATAGATTCTTCTCAAGAGCCTACAAGTTGTGCATACCAGTACTTTCTATTCTGCTCTCATTGTTGAAGGGTAGCTCGCGAGAATTCCATATGCCTTACTTCTTTGACTAGTTCACGAGTTCACTGCTTCACTTTACTCTGCTACTTGATGGTCTCCGTCAGTACCTAATGGATCCGATCTTGAGCTTAGGAGATTCGGTCTCATCCCAAAGACAGCGGCTAAGCAGAGACGTTGTATGAGAAGCTTCCCTAGCCAAAAGGCGATCTATCTAACCTCGCGATGCATCTTGGTCCAGTCTTCTCATCTAGCATTCGCACATATCGCATATTCCAAACCCACCATGCGAACTCAAACCTCCGGCCCCACAAACGACGCCCCCCCACCCCCATTCCCCTGCAGCACAATGCCCTCAGCCCACCGCCTCGCCTCCTCCTCCACGCTCTGCACCCTAACCCTCTTCTCCAACGCATCCCTCACCCCTTCCACCACCTCCCTCTCATCCATCACCTCCCCCATCACCACCTTCTCCCTCCTCCAATACTCCGCCCCCCTACCCCTCAGCCCCTCATCCCGAGCAACCACATTCTTCACAATCCCCAGCGCCGACAATTTCCCCCTCGTCTGCTCCATCGTCTTCAGCACAGCTTCCACCCTCTCCGCATTCGTGGCGCTCTGTCCAAACAATCGATTCGTACTCGAGAGATACAGCAGTCCCGCGAACAGGACGTCAAACCCCGCGATGCCAATCCCCCGCAGCGTCCGCATCGTCCAGAAGAAGTGGCCTAGCTCCTCTGGGCGCACGACCCGCGCATTAGCCTTCCAGTCGCGCGTCACGAAGGCATAGACCTCGCACACGGCCATCCCCGCGCCCATCACCGCCGCGGACGTCCGCCATCTGTTGCCGTGTTTGCCGGCTATGGCGCTGCTGGTGGCGAGGCCGAGGATGAAGAGGTGGGCGAGGTGCGGGAGGAGGAGGGTAGGGAGGGCGTAGTAGAGGTAGGTGTTTGGGTCATCGGAGGTGCAGAAGGGGCAGTCGCGGAGGGTGGAGGGCCCGTAGGTGAGGTAGAGGCAGCGGGCGTCGAGGGATGCGATGCGGGGTTTGAGGGCTTCGTCGTGGGGGGTGAGGGTGTGGTTTGGGCGGAGGGAGGCGAGGCGCGTGAAGAGGACGTCGTTGGTGGTTTGCAGGCGGGAGGAGGTGAGGGTAAGGATGTTTTCGGGGGAGAAGGGGGGAAGGGTGGAGATGAAGTAGACTAGGGCGGAGAGGAAGAGGAGGTTGAGGGACCGGCGGATGGGTGGTAGGATGGGGGTTATGGGGAGGGGGGAGGGAGCGGAGGCGGCGGTGGCGCGGCGGGTACGGTAGTAGGAGATTAATCTGGGGATGAGGAGGGGGCCGAGGGTGAAAAGGAGGGTTTGAAGGCTGGTGAGTGGTTAGTTGTGGGCAAGAGCTTTGGGGAGGGGGACCAAGTACGTTGATATGCTGACCATGCTGGCGGTCGGGACTGTAGATCACTCCAGTACCATTTTGTGAGTGGGGAGAAGTCAATTGAAGGCATTACTGTCGAGGAAGACACGTTCTTGTCGCTTGCGCATGTGGAAATCGTACCCCTGCGCCGATCGCTTGTTCCTTGGGTATTCCACAAATGTGCCGAGCCTTGGCATGTTTCGTGCAGTTTCTGAAAAATTTTCTTCACTATTTGATAAGACGAATCAATGTTAGAGAAGGGCCCGAGACGCTTTGACGTGCCGCTGTAAATGCTCACCATATGAGTCAATGTCCTTCAATCGTAACTTGTGTTGTCGGGCCGACTGGGCCGAAGCCTACGGTTACTATATCAGACATTATTTACATGTACATTTGCCATGTCGTATTCATGCAAGCAGCACGCTCGAATCATTCAGTCCAGGGTAGGTACATGATATACTGGCACTTTCGAAGCTTTGCCGACCCTTTCGATGGTCACTCAAAGTCAAAAAGTCTATGCCTAGAGAGAGCTTGTCACCTCTGCCAAGGGGTCGTCTCACTTCGTGTTGCAGTATCACAGCTTCCAAGGCCATGACAGATTGCTGCGTCAATAAGATGAGAGATATCTTCCTTCCCTCAACCCACCATCGTGCCTTCATTAGATACACATCCCATATCCACCATGCTTGACGCAATCATTGCAAACAGACGATCTAAAGCTCTTTCTTCCCCTCCCTTTCCCCTCCACCCGCTTTTGCCCCCATCTTCATCCCCTCCCTCTCCTTTCCCTCCCCCTCCCTCCTCTTCTGCACAAGCACCCACCCCGCCACCACCGCCTCCCCCACAAGTTGTACCACCGTCGCGCACGCAATGCCCCATACCTGCACACTCACGCTCCCCCGCGGCGCCCTCGGAAATGCAAGCGCCCACTCCACGAAGCCCGGCACCCAACCCCTCGGCAACCAGAACATGGGCTGTTTCGCGAACCAGAACTGCAGCAGGAAGCGCAGGCCGTTGGTGCCGAGGAAGCGAAGGACGGTGACGATCTGGGAGAAGGTGTTGCGGAAGGATTTGAGGGATGATGCTGTAGCAACCGTTAACTAATAATACTAGGAAGTGGAGAAGTGGGTGGGGTAGAGATTATAGAAGAGAGTGGAACGTACTGGTCTCCTCATACTGCGCAAGCGCCTTGTCATGCTGCCGCCTCAGCTTCGCCCACTTCGCAAACTCATCCTGCGAGCTCGTGGCGTTCATCTCGCGCTTGAAGCGGACGACTTCCCGGCTGCGCTCGTCCTGCGAGCGCATGGCTGAGGAGTGAGAGGAGGGGATCTTGCTGTAGAGCGTCCATAGCTGGTAACAAGGAAGTCGCTGTTAGTGTATGTGGATGAAGCAGAATGGGAAGGCAGCTTCGGGGGGGGAATTACCAGATCATTGATCGCCTGCGCACCGACGGTATTCACCAGATGGATCGCGAGCTGCAGGATGAACACTATGACCAGAATTGAAGGCATTCTCGCAGTTCTAAGTAGCTGATAACTCAGAATGAAGAATGAAGAAACCAAGCCGTGAAGTCCGCCAAGCAAAACGACTCACCCCACCCCACCCCACCATATCCGCTCTTTGTCCCACCCCCCTCCAGCCTCTCCCCATGACACCCCTTCCCCCGCCCTGCCCCTCCACCACCACAACCTACACCCACCTCCTCTTCATCCTCCACTCCCCCACCCCCTCCCCCCTCGAAATCGACATCCTCCCCT